>Ga0222655_1000003_pt1 | contig 201126 bp, 184 predicted proteins | sample AntAcemetagen423_FD_179857 | JGI IMG/M metagenome (GOLD analysis project Ga0222655, IMG submission 179857) | Saline water microbial communities from Ace Lake, Antarctica - #423 | ecosystem: Environmental > Aquatic > Non-marine Saline and Alkaline > Saline | place: Antarctica: Ace Lake... | reverse complement strand
TACAAACTTGAAACAATAGTTGGAATAGTTAAGCCAATAGTTAGCACGGTAAGCAACTTAATTACCCGATTCAAATTATTTGTCATAATTGTGGAATAAGCGTTTCGAATGTTTGAAATCGCTTTCAAATTACTTTTACATGACTCAATTAACTGTTCGTTCAGTAGAAAGATGTCCTCGATGTATTCCTCATCATCTTCGTACAGTTTCAGAACACTCTGCCCACTTAAAAGGTTCTTCAGTGAAACGTTTGTCGGCACCAATGCAGAAAGAAAATTATTTAGTGTATTTTCAAATCGTACGAATTGTACAATTTCAGAGTTACCGATTGTTCCAAAGCTATCTGTACTGCGTGAAACGTTTTTGCGAATCTCTGTAACAAAACGATTATAATTTCGAGTAATTTCAGAAAATATTTGAAAAAAGAATTTTGTTTTTTGTGTTGTATAAAAAGAAATCCTATTATCAATAAAACGATCCCATAATGACAACTTGCGCTGCGACACAGTCATCATAAAGTCATCTGCAATGATTACAAGTAATGGGCTCGTGAATACTTGATTATTATCTTTGTACGGAACGCGAGTATAAAAATACGTCTTTCCTTCATCAGTTTCAATACGGGGCACCTCATACGGGTCAAGAGCATCTCGCAATAACCCTTCATCAAGCTTGTATGTTGTAACCAACTCTTCTATATCTGCATCCTCAGGGTTCTCTACTTGGATCCATGCACCTATCTTGAAAGATTCAATCACCACCAAATCCTCTACTTTTTTTGTGCTGTAATAATATGAAATCATATACTATAAATTGTTAACTTGAGCGACTTGTTCCTGTACCTGTTCGCTTAGAATGTCATTCCCTGCTAGATATGAAATAATAAAAGCTAAAACAAACGCAAGTAGCAACAACAATAGTAGTGCACCAATAAATTTACATGTACGCATAATGAAAGACTCGTGATTGTTCATAATGCTATTGTAACAAAAGAAACAAATATTAGAAAATACTTTTGAAAATTAAGTCGGGGTGCCGGGATTCGAACCCGGAGTCACTCCGTCCCAAACGGAGCATGTTAGCCGTTACACCACACCCCGACTTAACTTTCAAAAAATATTACCAGACAACCTGATAACGTTACCAATACTAGCATTAGATGGTAAAAAAATAAAGGCACATCTTATAATAGACGTACCTTTATGAATTGTATAGATCGAGATCAAGTAGGAAGTGCTCTTTCCACAAGTATTCCGGAATTGTTTAATCTCTTGAAATTAATAACTTTCCCTTGCTTTTGAAAAATAAGCAACAAAATTGCTAGTAGGCCTTGATTTTGAGGGCCAAGAAAATACTTGGCAAAATCACTCTTGTTAACAATCTCTGTAAGTGCTTCAAGAAACTCCTCACGCTCTTTGTAATCTTCCTTCTGGAATAGAAAAGCTTTCAAAGATTTTTGAGGGTCAAATTCAAACTGACCTTCATTTATAAAAGCTTCTACGTTTTTTAGAAAAGACTTTAAGAGCTTATCCTTGTTAGTGCTAGCTATCTCTATGCCTTTACGAATAAAGACATTAAACTCGTCAACATTACTAATGTTGGTATCAAACACATCTTCCATGATATTGGTTTTTAAAGGTAATTAATATTAGTTGAATTAATTTTATACTACACTAATACTCAAATACTGCAAATTTACGGGTTTCACACCATATTCTCCAAAACCTCAACTTTTGCTTCTTTTCTATCTAAGTCAAGAAAAACAGCTAATCCATGAATACCCCACAATGTTTCATGCGAAACATTGTGAGAGTACAAATACTGTTCCACAGTCTGAGTAAAACGTTTTATTTTCTTTTTATGTATATTTTCAAAAGGACTATATGTGCCACGTGAAACATTTCTCGTGGCACGTTGTGTTGTTTTTACTTCCCAAAAACCTAGCGACCCATCTTTAGTGGTAATAATATCTATTTCTCCTGTTTTTAATGTATAGTTACGTTCTATAATAGAGAATCCTTGTTTCACGAGAAACTTTGCAGCTATTCCTTCACCTAACTCACCTGTTTTTTGAGACTCAGAAGTAAAACGTTTCATGGGAAACAATTATTATGCCAACCATCTAAATAAGTAGATACCACCAATAAAAAGAAGTACTCCAACAAGCCAGTGAACAAAAAGCCCTAAGAGAACAGAAACGACTACGAGAACAAGGTAATGCATAAGTTTATAATAAGAAGTTTACTAATGCTTATATTGTTACACGAGAAACATTATTCTACAAGCATTAAACGGTGGATATTGCTTAAAGAGCAAATGTAAAGCAATAGCACATGTTCCACAAGAAACATGTTTCACGTGAAACATGTACTATGTGTATAAATAGCACTGTTTAGTAAAACTGACAAAAGGACATGATTTTGTTATATTATATAGACTTCAGGGAAAAGGACATACAAAAGGACATTTTAGATAATGTGTCGTTTATACACAAATCCACAGTTTTATCCACAGTTATACTCATATGTCTGTGTATAAATGACTAAATAATGTATGTCGTTTAAATTAAGGACACTTTAAAGGACTTGTCGGATAAGAGTGACGAGTGTCTTGAATTAAGAATATTTTCAGAGAGATTCACCTAATCCGTAGTAAAAAAGGGACCTACATAAATACTCATGTAGGTCCCTTTTTTATGTGCGGCCAGGGAGAATCGGGGTCAAGTTTCTAAACTCATTTCCTCGCACACTCGTCATTCATTAAGAACTTCCTCCCCGGACTCGGCAACGCCCTACGGGCGGCTTCGCGCCTCCGTCTTTCGATTCTCCTGTCGCATTAAAACACAAAAAGCCCAACGCTCTCGCGTCAGGACTCTGTGTTTTTTGTGCGGCCAGGGAGAATCGAACTCCCGACTCATCCTTGGCAAGGACGTATTTTACCACTAAACCATGGCCGCCTTTTTATCTTATGTGCACCTGCCCCGCCTACGCTAAAGCTTCGGACGGGCAGGCAGGATTCGGTCACTTAATAATTGACCTCCATGCGACGATTCGACTCTTTGAGCCGGCTTCGCATCGCCTTAGTCCGAATCCTGCTGATTCACTAAAACAACACTTAATTTAATACTCCATATCAAATTTGTCTGTTTTATGTGCACCTGCCAGGATTCGAACCCAGAATAACGGTTCCGAAGACCGTTGTGATATCCATTTCACCACAGGTGCAAAATGCAAATGCAATTATACGTTGTCCTGCTATGAAAATCAATACCGATACGTTATTATACACCTTATGATAGAGAGCTTTTCTATTCCTAAAAATGTTATGCAGGTAGTTGATATATTGCATAAAAATAATTTTGAAACATATCTTGTTGGAGGATGTGTTCGCGACCTTGTATTAGAGCGAACGCCAAAAGACTGGGACATCACCACTAACGCAACTCCTGAACAAATGATCCCACTATTTGAAAAAGCTGTTCATGAGAATGATTTTGGAACCGTTGCAGTTATATTCGAAGACGAACCACTTGATTCGTCGGTACGCACTATCGAAGTTACGACATACCGAATGGAAACAACATATTCGAACAACAGACACCCTGATAGTATCGAATATGCTACAAAACTTGAAGATGATTTAATGCGTCGTGACTTTACTATGAACGCAATGGCATTTGATCCGATTGCAAAAGAATTAATCGACAACTACGGTGGCCAAGAAGATATCAAGAAAAATATGATTCGAGCAGTAGGGAATGCGCATGATCGTTTTCAAGAAGATGCACTACGTATGCTACGTGCAGTTAGATTTTCAGCACAATTAGAGTTTCGCGTGGAACAAGAGACACACGAAGCTATTGATAGTCATGCGGATTTATTAAAGAATATCTCAAGTGAACGTATTCGTGATGAATTTTCAAAGCTTGTCGACTCAAAACATCCAGAACATGGTATGCAAGTTGCACGTGAAACAGGACTTTTACAGCACTTTCTACCAGAAATGATGGAAGGTTATCAAGTTGAACAAGACCGAAGTCATATTTACGATGTTTGGACTCATTTAATAAAAGCTGCACAATATGGTGCAGAACAAGACTTTCCGTTTCATGTGAAACTATCTGCATTGTTCCACGACATAGGAAAGCCACGAACAAAGGGCTATGACGAGAAACAAGGTGTAGCGACGTTCTACGGGCACGAAGTTGTAGGCGCGCGCATGGTAAAAAGTATCATGAAACGTTTGAAATTTTCTAAAGAAATCAGCTACAAAGTAGAAAAACTAGTTCGATGGCACATGTTTTTTGTAGATGTGGAACAAATTACACTGTCTGCCGTACGTCGTATGGTGGCAAACGTAGGAGAAGAGTTAATTTGGGATCTTATGCAACTGCGAAAATGTGACCGAAAGGGAATGGGACGACCAAAAGCTGAACCGTACAACCTACGTAAGTATCAATCAATGATCGAAGAGGCACTGCGTGATCCAGTTTCTGTGAAACAGCTGAAAATTAATGGTGACTACATGTTAAGTAATATGAATATGAAGCCCGGACCACGCATGGGATGGATGTTACACGCTTTGCTGGAAGAAGTATTAGACGATCCAACTAAAAACACACTCACTCAATTAGAAGAACGTGTAAAAGACCTAAAAGAGCTTGATGATAAAACTCTGCGCACTCTCGGAGATAAGGGAAAAGAAAAGCAACGCGAAGAGGACGATAAAGAGTTAGAACAAATTCGTAAAGATTACCATGTTAAATGAGTTACAGAGCATCTTTGATGCGACAATAACGAATTTATGCCGGTACTATTTTAAAACGAACGTAGTAAGTATTTAAAATAAGAACTCGGCGAAATGAAAGCTAAATAATTCAAACAAACAAAGAACCCGTTCCAATTGTGGAACGGGTCTTTTAAAGGGTTACCAATAAATCTACTTTTTAAAGTTAAATCTATTGAAAGAATCAGACATCGTATTACCGATGTTTAAATCTCCACGAACAACAATCGTCAGACTGTCTTCCAGCGCAAGCGCTTGGTCGATGGCGTCAAGACGAGAGTCTCGAACTTTTGCTTCGCCAGCAAGTGTGTTCACAGCAGACTCAACATCCGTCAATCGATTGCCGTTTCCAGCAATGCCTGTTTCGTTAGCAGCAACACGTTCTTCTAAACCATTAATTCGGCCCGAGTTCTCCTCGATGCGACCGTGATTGCGGTCAATTCCTGCCTCAAGATTTCTCAAGAGATGTCTCAAGAGAAGGAGAAGAAGGAAAAGAAGGAGTAAGGCTAACAGTAGTGGGATCAGGTTTCCCATGATCCATGCACCGAAGGCTGAGCCTCCGGTAGCAACTGTAGCAACTGGTACTGCAACTGCACTTGCAGCCGAAGCTGCAGCAGGTGCCACAGTCGATACTCCTACAATCAGATTTTCACCAGGCACAATTAAGGCCTGGATTTGGTTACGAACAGAATCCGTAACCAACACCGAATCACGCATCACTTTGCGTGATTCATAGAAAACACGACCACCATCAGGAACTAGTCCAGACGGGAACTTAGTCGCATTAAGCGACATCAATTCGTTGATTGTAATACCGTTTTTAGCGGCTATTTTCAACAGGTTGTCACCTTTTACTACAGTGTATGTAGTTGCAACCGTTGTAACAGCTGCGGGTGATGTAGTACAAGAAGTAAAAGAAGTTACTGTAAGAACAGCAATAAACGAAGCAATCAGAAATCTTTTCATAGTTAGATATTTATTGGTTTATAGTTAAAATTAGTTATAAAATAAGCCCCTCAGAGCCTCTTTTATAACTAATTTAACATTTTTCAAACTTTAACTTTCTGCGTCTATATTAGCATAGTCTTGACTCTTTGTCAAGCATGTATTACAAAAGGCCTTCAGATATGAGATTGAAGGCCTTTTAAGCTGTATACACTTTCTTAAGGTAAGGTGTTTATATTAATGCTTCAATCACCGCTCCAACAAAAAGGAGTCCAGTCAAGAAAACAAAAAATATTATGATGTAACCGATAGAAGAAAGTATGACTTTTGGAATATCCATATTTATTGTTTTTTATAGAGTGAGTATTAAATATATTTAATATGTCAACTCAGTAATAGTTTTTATTCTTCAATTGTTTTGAATAAAATTGACTTTTTATACATATATGTTATACTTTTTATCTAAACTTTGTTGTTTTACATTAACTAATATCTATTAAGATGAAAAATACGAACGAAATCCAAAGACGTTGGGTTAACAACTTTGATGAAATTATTAATCTTATATCGCTTGGGGTTGGAGTTGGCGAATCGCTAGTTACTGCAGTTCTTGAAGACATGAGGGCCATGTCGCAATACGAAGAATGCACCGTAACAAAAGATGAGATTGTTGAGACGGAACGAAGAATTCTATCTGTACAGCTACAAGAAGAAAGTCTTGAAAGTCTTGAGTTTTGGTTTACCTTACTAAAGCAAAAGGTGAAAATTTCTGACTTAGCTATAAGTTCTGAATATTTAATTAGTACGACTACTCGTCTTACTAATTAAAATAGATACAACAAAAGATATATTTAATGTCGGCTCCACATAAGTGGTGCTGACATTTTATTTTATTTCAAATATTTGAGGTGCATGATCTGAACCAAATTGATTCGACAGTATTTCTATACTGTTTTTATTTTTCAAGACAGAAGGTGTGGTAAAAAAATAATCAATCCGCCAACCAACATTGCGATCACGTGCACGTGTTTTCATGTCCCAATATGTATACATGTCAGCTTTGTTAGGGAAGTGGTGACGAAATACATCTATCCAACCAGAATCAACAACCTGATCCATCCATGCGCGTTCGACTGGTAAGAAGCCTGTATTTTTTTCATTCGCTTTTGGTCGCGCGAGATCAATTTCATTATGTGCTGTATTTACATCTCCGCAGAAAATAACATTCTTATATTTCTTTTTTAGGTCTTCTATATACAAAAGAAACTTATCATAAAATTCTAATTTGTAAGCTAGTCTTTCAGGCCCACCACCACCATTAGGGAAGTAGCAATTCAACAAAACAAAGTCTTTGAATCGTGCAGCAATAACGCGACCCTCTTCGTCGTCTAATGGGTCAGATATTTTTTTTAGTAACCCACCAATACCGACTGCAACTGCAACAGGCTTTTCTTTTGTGTAAATAGCAACACCACTGTAACCTTTTTTAATTGTGGGCCATGAAAAATAGCTTTGGTATCCGTCAGGTTGACGCACAGCATCAGAAAGTTGTTCTGGATTAGCTTTCGTTTCTTGAAGGCAATATATATCAGCATCGTATTTCAACAGTTCATCCCAATTACCTTTACGTTCGATTGCGCGAATACCGTTTACATTCCAACAAATTATTTTTTTAGATTTACTCATTAAGTGTAGTATAACAAAAAACCCGACAACTTGTGTTGTCGGGTTTTTCATAAGACTTTTCGTCTCTAATCTCTAATCAAAGAACTCAAATATAGTACGCATCATCGGTTGGTACTCAAGAGATGTCTCAACAGGAACGTCACTCATCTCTTTAAATAAAACAGTGTGCATACTTTCATTAAGACCCTGTAACTCTTCCTGTCCTCCGCGCCCAGGCCTACCGCCTAAAGGGTAATCTATAGAGCTTACCAAGATTTGAAGGATAGGTCCTTTGTAATTCTTTATCACATCACCGGGCATGGGTGCAGATAGTAGTGACTCCCTATCAAGTCGTACGTGTGGATATTTCGAAGTAAACCGATCTTGTAATTTAGGCACTGACCAACCAACCCAAGCAGCGCTACTGTACAAAACCAAAGGTATCTGCGAAAATTTAACGTGGCTCATAAATGAATCAGCTAACAATGCACCTCCTGTACACATCCCCATAGCGCCTTTTAGTTTCAAACACTCTCCTTTATGTTGCAGACAGACAATATGAAACATAGCTTCAGTGATAGCGTTCACAGAAGAATCATAGGAATAAGTATCCTGTTTCATTGGATCCTGTCCTGGAAGAATAAGATAAAATACATGATACTTTTCTGCCAAACGGTCACAAAAAAAATCAATATGACTTTTAGCATCACCCCACGCTTCTTTCTTCTCAGCGTAGTACCCCGCTGAACTTGGAGAAATTATAATCGCCTGATTATTATTACACCTTGACGGATAGTGAAGCAAGCTAACACTCTGTAATGAGATCATAGAATTTTTCATAATGTTAAGATTTAAAGGTTTAAACTTTGCTATTTATAGACATAATGCCAGCGACATCAAAACTTGTCAATAACTATCGACAGTCATAAACTTTATGTTTGCCAAAAGACTTACAAGGTAATGTTTTCAAGCATTTTTGATGTGTGGAATATCCTCGACAAAAAAGATTTTTAGATGTAATATATCTATGTGATCTCAGAAAAACAACTTAATGATCTTGGGTTTAGTCCACGAGAAAGTCATGTATATCTTGCGCTTTTAGAACTTGGACCATCTGTAACTACACGCGTCGCTCGAAAAGCTAAAATAAACAGAACAACTTGTTATGACATTCTTGAGAGTCTCATACAAAAAAAACTTGTCTCACAGGTCGGAGAAGCAAAAATTCAAAAATTTGTAGCAGAAAGCCCTGACAAGATAGTCTCTTTTATTAAAAAAGAAATTGAGCAAAAAAATGAAAAACTAAATCATGCATTACATCTACTGCCTGAACTCTTATCAATCTATAACACAAAACAAAAACCAAAAATAAAGTTTTACTCTGGTGTAGATGAGATTAAAGAAGCTTTTGAAGACACACTCAACGCAACAGGCGAGATTCTTGCGTATGCAGTTGGTTCTGACATGTTTAACGTTATAAGTCCTAGTTATTTTGAAGACTATTCAAAGAAAAAAGTTTCAAAAAATATTCATGTGAGAGTAATTGCTCCAAATGATGAAGTTAGTAAAGAAATTGTAAAAAATGATGTCTTAGCTCTACGCACATCTATCCTTGTGCCGAAAGAAGATTTTTATTTTTCAATCGAAACCAATATATATAATAATAAAGTTCTTACTATTTCTTGGAAAGAAAAATTTGCTGTAGTAATTGAAAGTAGAGAAATAGCAGAATCTCAAAGAAAAATCTTTGAGCTTGCGTGGCGAGGTGCACAAAAAGAAGTATTATGACCTTCTTAATTCTTTTTCTGAAAAACTGTCAATACTAACGCGACATTATCATTCGGATCTGACTTAGAATCAAAGTACCGTACCACCTGATCTTTAACGATAAAATCTTTTTGAAACATTTTTTTAATATCTTCTGTTTCAAAGAAATAATATGATATGCCAAATTTTTCAAACTGTTTCTCTTTACTATGTTTTGGATCCCAGCCCATAAACCGTGTGGTATCTTTTGAAAGAGAAACATTTACATACCATCCTTTTGATTTAGTCACACGCGTAACCTCCTTTGCATATTGTGACCAGTCTTCTGGATAAAGATGTTGCAATGTTCCAATGTCAGTTACCATATCAAAACTTTCATCAGTAAATGGAACATCTAAGACATCGCCAATCATTAATCGTCCACGTTCCAGCAATCCTTCTAATTTTAAATCTTTATTTACTTGATCTACAATCGCTGGAACATAGTCAATTCCTAATACCTTGTATCCAATATTCAAAAGTTTCTGTAACCACAAACCTCGCCCAGCACCGAGATCTAAAATGAATGCATCTTGTTCTAATTTCGGCAGCATAGAAAGAAGGGTAGATTGATAGGGGAGATGACTCCAAATATCGCTCCCTGTGCGGTACGCTTGATCAAAATATTCTTTATGAGAATTAAACATGCCTATAGTGTACCAGTATTAACGAAATGAGATAAGTGGAAAGTTATACATCTTGACGTTACTTGAGAGAAGTATATGATAAAGAAAAATTTTTAACACACCTTTAATAAAAGTAGGGAATGGAAGACTTGGAAAAAATACACTGGTTATGCTTTTTATTAACTTCAATTTGGTTTTTGAGAATGCGTATCAATTGGTTTAACAAACTTATATCGTTCTTAACTATTCCTTTGAAGAAAATATGGAACTTGACGATTAAATAGTACCAACTAGACGTTAAGAAAACCTCCGGACAAACCGGGAAATTGGCAGGAGACTTCGAGTCTCCTGCCAATTTTTATTTTCTCTTACTGTGAAATTTTTTATGCACGTCACGCAAGTGTTTATCGGTCACGTGCGTATAAATCTGTGTAGTACTAATATCAGCATGGCCTAATAATTGTTGTACAGCTCTAATATCAGCACCATTAGACAGCAGGTCAGTTGCAAAGCAGTGCCGCAAAACATGCGGTGTAACTTTTTTTGTAATTCCCGCCATGATTGCATGTTTTTTGACGATTCGTTCAACCGACCTCCTGTCGAGACCTTTATTGTCCTCAATATTTTTCTTATTTCTCGACACACTTACAAAAAGTGAGTCCGACATGTCGGTTCGCTCGCTCAAGTATTTTTTTAGTGTACTCTTTGCTTCAGTAGAAAGAAAGACCACTCGAACTTTTCCACCTTTCCCTCGAATAGAAAACTCATCGCGAGAGAGATCAATATCACGAGTGAGCGAGCAAAGCTCTGAGACACGTAATCCTGTAGAAAATAACATTTCTAAAATTGCTTTATCGCGATATTTTGCTTCTACATTATCTTGTTTGTCAGGAGCGGCAAGCAGTCTTTGTAATTCAGCAAAAGAGATAATATCAACTGACCTTTCTGGTACCTTTGCAAGCTCAATTTGATCAGCAGGAAGTGTCTCGTAACCATCGCGTGTTAAATATTTAAGAAATGATCGTAAAGCTATCAAATAATAGTTCTGCGTTTTTTTAGACATGGTTTCACCTGTTGCTCTATTATTACCATTTGACTGCCTGTTCAACCAAAGCCTGAATTCTCGTACTAATTCGCGCGTAATATCTTTTGGTTTCTTAACTTTCGTTTGTCTCAAAAAAACAGTCAAGTAGTGGTCATAATTTTGAATCGTACGCAAAGCACGACCCTTTTCTATTTCGGTATATTCTAAAAATCGAATTTTTAATTTATTAATATCCATACTCATACCAATAGTATATCACGTTAACGTCGCACAATAATTCTTGCGCTTAGAGGAAAGGGGGAATATACTATATACAAACTAAAATCATTCAATTATGGAAACTTCTCGCATTATTGTATTGCTCTTTTTCACTTTCATCTTATCTCTCATTATTGCAACACTACTGCAAATCACTAAAGCTGTTCAAATTATTTACCAGTCAGCAGGTTATCAGTATTATCACTGTTTCGTGCATAACGAAATAAAAGCGGGCTGGAAACTTTGTAAAGGATTCGCTTTTTGGTTTCTCGTTATTGTGCCAGAAATCTTGTATATACAAGAGATCGGTTTCAGCTGGCAATTACTGTTGCCTACTATAGTTAAGTACACATTATTATTTATAATGGGATATACAGGCAAGAAACTCTTACCTAAAGAAACACAGAAAAGACTTGAAGTAGGTTACCAACGAGTCAAAAATTATGTAGTAAAAGTAGCACTATTTAAGTAGATAAGATATACGCTATAATAGAGACCGTCCGTTACACACGCGACGGTCTTATTAAATTATAAAAATAAACAAGAGTACAGCTTGATTTATTCAATTATAAATGCTAATATCACAGAACTTGTAACTAATCAGTACATACAAACAATTATGTTAACAAAAGACAAAAAAGAAAAAATTATCGACACATTCAAGGCTAGTAAGGATGACACTGGTTCACCAGAGGTTCAAATTGCTATACTTAGTGAACAAATTAACGAACTTACAGGACACCTGAAAGAGCACAAGAAAGATATCCACTCAAGACGTGGTCTTATCAAGATGGTTGCGAAACGACGAACATTGCTACAGTATTTACACAAGAAAGATGAGAAGCGATACAAAAAGATCATCAAAGAATTAGGTCTTAAGAAATAGCCTCCTCACAAATATCCGCTTTGGCGGATATTTTGATATACTATTACTATAAGCAATTAATCCCATTTTTATATATGTCTATTATTAAACACCCTGACCAACGCGTAGCAGTTTTTATTGATGCACAAAATTTGTATCACAGTGCACGCAACCTTTACAGTAAAAAAGTAAACTTTGGAAATATTTTAAAACAAGCGACAGCTGGACGAAAATTGATTCGCGCCGTTGCATATGTAATCAGTTCAGAAGCTGGCGATGAAAAAGACTTCTTTGAAGCATTAGTAAAGCTTGGTATTGAGACCAAAGCTAAAGATTTGCAAGTTTTTGCAGGTGGTGCTAAAAAGGGAGACTGGGATGTTGGAATCGCTGTTGATGCCATTCGTAATGCTCCACGACTTGATGCTATTGTAATCGTTTCTGGTGATGGTGACTTTGTACCATTAGTCACACACCTGCAAACTATGACTCAAGTAGAAGTTATGGCCTTCGGTCAGTCTTCATCAAAGACATTACGCGAAACAGCAGATGACTTTATTGATCTTTCAGCAGACACAAGAAAATATCTTTTAGGAGGGCCACGAAAAACAAATCGAAAGAACACCTCTACAAATCGAAAGCCAGCTCAAAGAAGAAGTAAGAATACTTCAGAAAAGAAATAATTACGATAAAAAGCCCTGTTCGGGCTTTTTATCATGAATAATAGTCTCAATGAACTAGGACTCCCTTAGACTATTTTCTGCAAATCAAACCTCATATAGATTGACAATACTTATAATAGTTAGTATTGTAAGCTAAAATAAACCCCAAAAACTTAAAGAAAATGGAAATAGTCATTGGACCAAGTGTAAATACTGAATGCGTTTTTGGGTCACCAACAAGTGGCGAAAAACGAGAACTTAAGCTGAGATATTATCTTGCTGGGTCAGGAGCAAACGCTTATGCAGCGATTATGGCATGTAATGTCTTAGGATCTATGATTGCTTTTACTGGAAAACCTCTTGAGAAAGAGGCAGAGACACGAGAAGAACTTGCATATGAGATAACCCACATGATCTCAAAAAAGGTCATTGCTCACGAAATTGGGCGAGGGTTAAAGATCGAAACTCTTCCCGTACTTGATCATGATCATTACGCAATAACTAAAGATGGTGACGGTTACACACATGGAAGAAAAGGAAACGTTATCGATCATGAGCTTGCAAAAAAGGCACTGAATCGTTACGGCAATGATGACAGTTTAAAATTTTGTACGGGAATTCGTCCAAGCGAAATTGAACTTGCGCAAGCAATGCTTGGTTCTATTCGCGGAAAACGTGCTCTTAATGTGAAGCCAGATATCATGGAACTTCAAAATCTAAGAAATCAAATTCTTCCATATGCAGATTTTCTTTTCATGAATGAAAAGGAGTTTGAAATTTCTCAAATGAAAATGAGAGAAATTCATGAACTAGGAGTTCAATTTATTGCTGTAACGAAAGGCCCTCATGGTGTACTTTGGTCCTTCAACAATGAACTTCATGTTGAACATGGCGCATCTGTAACAGGTGTCACTCAGCCATTTACTACTGGTTGTGGCGACTGGTTCGCTGGAATTTTTCTTGCAGCACTTGAGCGACTCGGAAGTGATTTTGACAACCTTTCAAAAGAGATGATTGCCAAGGCGGTGACAATCGCAAATATCACTGCAGCAGAAAAAACGCGGTACTCAGGTTCTTCAAATGGACCTGGTACAGATTTCCTTGATAAACTTTTTAAGGAAATATAACAAACGAAAGGGTCAGCAAATGCTGACCCTTTTTTTACAAAAAATTTTTAATATCTAAAATTGATTTCAAGATAGGCAAATCAGTCTTCTTATTCTCTCCAAAAACAAGGCATGAAAAAGCTGGATACCTTTCCGAAATAATTTCTGTCTCTCCGACTTTATCATTTAAAAAATATATGGGCTCTATGAATTTTAAATTTTTTATTTTGTGTTCTTTTGGTTCAGTGGTAATAATTATTTTTTCTTGTTCAAAATAATTATCTAGTTGAGTATCAATAATTTTTTTCATTTGCACTTTTAGCACACCTAGTGAAAGTAACCACAGATCGTAGCTCTTTGATAATTCTTGAAGAAGATTTCGAGCATCATCACTCACATATTTTTTGTAGTTTATATTCTGAATTTGGTTTTTAATTCCATCAGAAATTTTTACACCTGTAGTGTCTCGCAAATATTGAATATGATTTTCGAGTTCATAGATTGAGTCAATTTTCCTTAACTCAAGATAGGAATCTGCGACAACTTCAAAATCAATTCCTGCACTTGAAATCATTTGAAAAATGTCTTGTTTGAGTTCAACACTATTAAATAGTGTGTCATCTAAGTCAAAAATAATTGTACCCTTTTTATTCATAGTTGCGATTTATAGTGAAACCACTATACTCTAAATTAGTCGTACTTAGCAATTAATAATTGTAGTCCTTGGGCACATAGCATTTCAAATAATGGAATACTACTGTCTGAGGAGTACTCAAAAAGCATGAACATACAAAAAGAATACACTACAGAAATTGGCGGTAAAAAAATTACTGCACAATTTACTGATTTAGCCGAACAGGCAAATGGGTCAGTTATTCTCAAATCCGAAGACACGGTTGTAATGGCAACTGCTGTTATTGGAAAAGACGACAGGCACAATCCTGGATGGTTCAACTTAACGGTAGAATATTTAGAAAAATTTTACGCAACTGGAAAAATTTTAGGTTCACGATTCCAGCGACGTGAAGGTCGACCAACTGACGAAGCGGTTCTTTCAGGGCGCGTTATCGACCGAACACTGAGACCTCTTTTTGATCACCGTATGAAAAATCCTGTACAAGTTGTCGTAACCGTACTTGCTGTTGGTGATGCTGATCCAGGAATCTTGGGAGTGAATGCTGCATCTTTGGCTGTCGCAACCAGCGATATTCCTTGGGGCGGACCCGTCGGAGCAGTTCGTGTTGCAACAAAGAAAGGCGAAGATATGGCACCTCAAGTTGATCTTTATATTCGCGAAACAGACGATTTAGATAACGGAGAATATGGAATGGAGTTAACGGTTTGTGGACGTCAAAATACTATCAACATGATTGAAGCCATGACCCATGAATCAAGCGAAGAAGAATTAGGAGATGCGCTTGAATTAGCTCTTGAAAATATTACAAAATTGGAAGAGTGGCAAAAGGACATTATAAACGACATTGGAAAAGAGAAACTTGTCTTTGAGTTTCCAGAGACCCCAAAGACCTTGATTAGCTTCTATGAAGAACACGGAAAAGATCCTCTGTGGAACGGATTAACAAAGGGTATTCCAAAGAATGAAATATATTCTCTTGCTCACAATTTTTTTGTAAAAGTGCAAGAAGGTTTCACGGAACAAACAGAAGATAATGAGTTGATACATAAAATGTACCGAGATTACTATCATCATCAAGAAGATGACCTGATTCACAAACTCGGACTTGAGGAAAACAAGCGTGCTGATGGACGTGCAATGAATCAGGTACGTTCTCTACTGGCTCAAGCTGGAGGTATCTCACCTGTGTTACACGGTTCCGGTATCTTTTATCGCGGTGAAACACATGTCCTATCTGTACTCACACTCGCTGGACCAGATGAATCAAAAATTGAAGACGGAATGGAAGTTCAAACAAAACGACGTTTCATGCACCACTACAATTTTCCACCATACTCAGCTGGTGAAACAGGTCGGTTTGGAGGAATGAATAGGAGAGAGATTGGACATGGTGCACTTGTTGAAAAAGCTTTGACACCTGTCATACCTAGTGCGGCTGAATTCCCGTACACTATTCGTATAGTTTCCGAATCAACTGCATCTAATGGATCAACTTCACAAGCTTCTATTTGTGCTGCAACAATTGCCATGATGGACGGTGGGGTTCCAATCACCAAACCAGTTGCTGGAATTGCGATGGGATTATTACAAGACGCAAACAATCCAAGCAACTACAAAATTATGACTGACATCCAAGGTCCAGAAGACCATCATGGAGACATGGACTTCAAAGTTGCTGGAACCAAAGATGGAGTTACCGCCATTCAGTTAGATATCAAAGTTGACGGTGTTTCAATAGCCGTATTGAAAGATGGACTTGCTGGTGCAAAAGTTGCTCGACTGCATATTTTGGATTCAATCACCGCAGAAATTAGTGAGCCTCGAAAAGACATCTCGACAAGCGCACCAAAAATTTTGGTACACAAAATCAACCCCGACCAAATTGGTATGGTTATCGGAAAAGGAGGAGACACTATTAAAGGTATCCAAGAATCAACAGGCGCAGAACTTAACATCAAAGAAGATGGAACTGTGTACTTTATTGGAACTGGAGATTCAGCTGACAAGGCGCTCGAAGCTGTTCAATCGATGACTAAAGAATGGTCAATTGGCGAACAAGTAAAAGGTACGGTTGAAAAAATCTTGGACGGCGTTGGGGCTATCGTAAAGATTAGTGAATGGAAAACCGGAATGGTTCACATTTCAGAAATTGCGAATTTCCGAGTAGAAAAAGTTGAAGACTTTTTGAAAGAAGGAATGGAAATTCCTGTGACTATAATCTCAATCGACAAAATGAAAGGTCGAATGGGACTCTCGGTTAAAACTGACAATCCGGAATTCTTTAAGAAACCAGAATAAAAAAATATTCAAAGAAAAACCGCTAACGCGGTTTTTCTTTTTGATTATATTCTTTCATTATTTTTTTCTCACTAAACAAGTAATCTTTTGCTATAATACTCTTATGACAAAAGAACTTACTCCAGAAGAAAAAGCTGACTTTGATGTCGAACAAGAAGGGGGGCTGACGCCTGAACAAATGGCAAAAAATTTAGAGAACCAAAAAAATATCGAACCCGTACCAGAACCAATTTCTGAAGAAACAATTACCGAGACAGAAACTTCACCTACAGCAACCGAAGATGTTTTGGAAAACATAGTTGACTTAGACGAACCAGTGGCGCCAAGCTCGGGAAGTATTAAATTAGATTCTGATATTCCCAAACCGGACGAGGGTGATATTATCGACCTAGATAATATTCTAGATAAAGCCGACCATACATATAACTTGGAACAAGAAGATATTGAAGCCGCACCAAGTGCAGCCCAAGACATGCAGGATAATTTAGACCAACAAATCTCGGGCGCTGCTCCAACCAATCCTGAAAAGGCAGCGTTTGAAAAAGAAGCCCAAATAAATAAAGACAAGCAAAATCTAAAAGAAGGTGGTAAAGACATGAGTCATGTGCGAACATTTCATAAAGATGTTTCAGCGTTACGTGATACAGGAAATACTGCGATTACTTCTCGAATGTTGCGCGAAGCTCGTCGCGGGGAAAACGAAGACAAAGAAGATGTTTCAATGCAAAACCAAATCAAGACAATGTCTATTTTGGGAGTAGTCTTCATTGTTATTACACTTGGGATTATTGTGTACATGACACAGTTCAACAAACCAACGACGACAGCTTTGGAATCAGTCGATAATATTTCAAGCTTGATTCCAGCTGACGTACAAATTCCTATTGATGTCACTGGTGCATATCACTTTAAAATTAAATCAACTCTAGCTGAGCATATAGCTGAGCAAACTGAATTCAAAAAACTTGCACATTTTTACTTTGGAACCGCAACACGTAATGGGGGACGGCTATTAACATCACATGACTTTTTTCAAGCACTCAACGTAAAAGTTCCCCTGTCATTAACTTCAGTTATAGGAGACGAATTTATGATGGGAACATATACTATTCAAGAGCCCTATCCTTTTTTAATACTACCTGTAAATTCTTTTCCAAAAGCACAAGACGCAATGACGCAGTGGGAGGGTAATATGTTGCGAGACTTAAAGGATGTTTTTGCCCTACCTTCTGAATCAGTCCAGCCAGAAGCCTTCGAAGGTAATTTTGTTGACGACATCATTGCAAACCAACATGTACGATTATTATATACACCAATTATTGAAACGCTCGAAGAAACATTTATTGTAATAGATCAGCCAGAAGAAGGCGAGATTATAGAGAATGATGAGGTAATAGTAGACGAAGAAGTCGTTACTGAAGAGGTACTAGAAGACGAAACGATATTAGTTGAAGAAGTGGAAGAAGATCTGATTGATACTGAATTAATTGAAGATGAGCCTATTGTAGAACTACCCCCTCAAACACTTACGCAGGTACAACGTATTATTGCAGGGGATGATCTTACGCTTGTATACACATTCATTAATGAACAGACTATTCTTATTACTACCAACCCTATAATTATCCCTGAAATCGTAAAACGTTATAGCAATAGACAAATCTTCTTACGTTAAAATCAGGTGTCTAGCACCTAAAAGCTGAACATGGTATCATCTACTCATATGACAATATCACAAGAAAAAATTGTAGAATATAAAGAAAAATTAGAAGCTGAAAAAACATTGCTGGAGAAAGAGTTAAATAGTCTAGGTCGTGCCATAGATGATAAAGGAGATTGGATTGCAACACCAGCAGAACAACCTGGACCAACAGGGAATGACGATCCAGATAAAAATGTCCAAGCTGATTATGTAGAAGACTTCGAAGAACGTGTAGCAGAATTAAGCGTTCTCGAAGCTCGATATAAAAATGTTCTGGCGGCACTTGCTCGAATGACAGAAGGTTCTTATGGAACATGTAGTGTAAATGGAGCCGATATCGAACCAGATCGATTAGATGCAAATCCAGCTGCAAGTACGTGTAAGGAACACATGAAATAGATTATTCTCTGTATAGTAAAAACCTCCATCTCTAGATGGAGGTTTTTACTTGGTCGGAATAATTCCTACCCTCGTGAATCTTTATCGTAAAGAGCTCTCGTCATTGCGTCTTCAGCAGCTAATTGATCATCAGCAGCATTTTTTACTACACCATCTTTAAGCTCATCAGCCTTCTTTTCTGCGTCGCTTTTAGGAATGTTTGTTTTACCAAATGGATTTTCAAAACTCATATTTTTTAAAATTTTTTATTAATAATGTAAGCTTCGACAAAACTCACTACATTACCTCCTGTTGATAACCCTCTTCGGATAAAATTCGACGCGAATTATCTGGGGGATAATTTGTTACAACTTCTTTACCGTCTGAAGAAATACGCTTGTATGACTTCATACCATTCATTTTACCAAATCTTTGCTGAAAACGCACCTCTGGGTGCAAACGAGGTAATGGCAAGTTTAATTGCTTTAAAAAAGCGAGTTCTGAAGCAATAATACGGTATGCTCTCCCTGTTTCTGCACAAGCAATTACTTCTGAAAGGATGCTTTCATTTATGTCAGAAATATCTTCAGGTATATCTTTTGCCTCTAGTGTGGGCTGATGAGAGCTTGTCTCGAGTTCTTTCCATTGCCAACCATTTATTTCTACATCCTGTTTTGTAAGAGGATAATGCTCATGTGCAGTAGTTTCATTATATCCAAACATTGCGATATCTCCCGGAAAAAATTCTCCGTACGTATACACCCTATTCACATTATCAGTATATGGCATATCATCCATATGTTGTTTAATTTTTGAAACCAATACCTCGTACCCTTCTTTAGAATATTGCTTGTTAAAAATACAGTACTGCTTCTTACGTAAACCACTACACCCAAAACAATCAGTGCACCCTCGACAATTAATACTGTACTCAAGGTTTTCTGAACCACTCGTACAGTGAATACAGAATTTAAGATTACGGATCTTATCGCCACAGTTTAGTGACTCGTAAATAAGTTCTGCTCCATCACCATATTCAGCGTAGTCATAACAGTCATTTGCCTCAGGAACGACCAAGAGCCAACAATAACGACAATCACGACATCCATAAACCATATATGAATCGGTAACATTTTTACTGTTATAAATATAATCTCCTGACACATTATCGTTTTGATATCCGTGAATATATTTTACTGGGAAATTTATCTCGAATTCATTAAACTTTTTCTGAATTTCTTTAACATTCTTATATGATCCCGTATTAAATTCTTTTATTTTTTTTGCATATTCTACTTTTGAATATTGTTCATTGAATATACAGTAACTTTGCTTACGCAAGTTCACACACCCAAAACAATTTGTACACCCTGCACAGTTTTTAGAAAACATAACATCCACACAGTCATTACAGTCAACAGAATAGGATGTGTTGTGACACTTTTGGCAATTAACACACTCATAACACAGCTCACATCCTTCGACCATTTTACAGTCAAAGCAATTATTACATTCCTGGTTTTCGGTGCCATAAAAACAATCTCGGTTAAAATCAGAATTAAACAATAGATAGCAATTTTTTAGATTACTAATTTGATTAGTGAAGGGACTATCGATAACGCGTGATACCTGTGTCCAAAAGAGTGCTCGCTGTGGCACTGACTTGTTGAGTTCGTGAAACTGTTCAAAGAAGGAGCGATTGAAGTCGTAATCACGACCATAGTCCAAAGCCTCCCATTGATCTGATGCCCAATACTCTGGTTCGTAATATGTATACTCACTCTCTGGAGAAAACATAGTGAAAATATTATTGCCTGTTACAGCACATACACCCTTATAAAGCGTGCGTTCATTACGCCATAAATAACGACGCTGCGAACGGCAGGACGGACACCATGATGGAGTAGGTACATGTATTTTTTGATAAAACTCTTTATCTTGATTGTCAATATTAAATTCAATATGACACTTCTGACACTTTTTTAGTTCCATATATTAATTGAAATTAGTTGTATAATTTTTCTTTTTCTTCTTGTGGTTGATATTTACAAACGAAATAAGACCAAGGATAACAAACACAACACCCAACCCTAACAATGTATTTAATAGTATAGCAAACATAATATAATTTAATTAACCTACTGCTTCAAACTACAACCGACAGATTATAGTCTCAAAAATAGGGGCAACGTCTTTAGTTACCTCTATGTGTAAAGTACAACATACTTAAGTTCGACATCATTATATACAATCTGTCAAAAATGTAACCTAGTACTACACAAATAAAACACTATTTTGTTTATATTTAAAGGTTTTTAGAGAAAATTACTTTTTATTCGTCAGAATTATTGACATATATCTTGCATCAAATATACTATATATATGAGTAAGTTATCCCAAATTATTGAACAAATAGGCCTTTCAGAGAATGAATCAAAAACATATATAGCTTCATTATCGTTAGGAGAGTCTTCAATTACCGATATCTCCAAAAAATCTGCCATTAAGCGCCCTACAACATACTTAGCTTTAGACCGATTAGAGATGCTAGGTCTTGTTTCGCGAACCCAAAAGGGTAAGCGTAACGTTATTTCGCCTGCGCATCCGCGTCGCTTATTACAAATTGCTAAACTACGAGAAAACGATATTTCTGACCATATGTCAGATTTACTTGGAATGTATGAAGATAATGCAGAAAAGCCAAAAGTTCGCATGTTACAAGGAGTAGACGCTGTTGAGCGTGTATACAGAGAAGCCTTTGAACAAATGAAAGAAAAACAAGAGTTTCTGTTCTTTACTAATATTGATGCTATTGTTCAAAAGTTTCCAAGTGTTGAAAGTATATTCCCAAAACTTTTGAAAGATCATCCAAAGATAAAAGTTCGTGAACTTATTTATGGAAATGAAGGAGGTAAAAAATGGATTGCAAATAATAGTCTTTCTAACAATAAAGGGTGGGAGGCGAAACTATTTTCAGAAGAATATCCATTTGGCGATAATGAAATTATGATCACTGAAAACACCGTAGCGTATTTTTCGGCAGGGAAGGATCTCTTTGTTATTTTTATCGAAAGTAAGGACCTTGCAAAAACACAAAAAACAATGTTTGAACTTGCTTGGCAGATAGGGAAGGAAATCCAGTAATTTATCTTTCTTTTAACTTAATTTTATATAATAAATGAATGCAAAATTCATTTTCTCGCATCTATTCAGCACAGCCACATGTCACTGATGGTTCTATTATCACCGTTGAAGTTGACCTTGCTCGTGGACTAAACGCTTTTAATATTGTTGGACTACCAGACAAAGCCGTCGAGGAGTCGCGCGACCGTGTTGGTTCTGCATTAAAAAATTCTGGATACAGTTCACCAAAACATACGAATCAAAAAACAATCGTGTCACTGGCTCCAGCTGAAGTTAAAAAAGAGGGTTCATTTTTCGATCTACCTATTGCGCTTGGATATTTATTATCATCAGGTGAATTAGAGTTCGATCCAACCGACAAAGTGTTCGTCGGGGAGCTCGCATTAAATGGAGAACTGCAATCTATCCGTGGTGTATTACCACTGGTACAACTTGCCAAAGATAATGGCTTTGCAGAAATATTTGTTCCGAAAAATAATGCGCGCGAAGCTGCACTTATTAAAGATATTTCTGTTTACCCTGTCACTACTCTTGATGAGATTGTTAAACACTTGAATCCATATAATGAAGAAAAGATTACACCCCAACCTATAACAGAAATTGAATATGAAAAAATTATCTACCAAATTGATCTCTCTGACGTAAAAGGACAAGAGCATGCAAAGCGCGGTCTTGAAATTGCTGCAGCTGGAGGACATAACGTTGGTATGTATGGGCCACCAGGTACTGGCAAGACCATGCTGGCGCGAGCGTTTGCCGGCATTCTGCCACAGCTTTCGCGTAATGAAATGTTAGAGATTACAAGCATCCACAGTGTTGCAGGGACTCTCGACAGTACTGTTATCACACAGTCTCCGTTTCGCTCACCTCATCATACCAGTAGTCATGTTGCAGTGATCGGTGGCGGAACCATTCCAAAACCAGGCGAGGTAACGCTCGCTCATCGTGGTGTTTTATTTTTAGATGAATTCCCTGAATTTGATAGACGTGTTATCGAGTCGTTGCGACAACCCCTAGAAGACAAGCTTGTTCATATTTCGCGCGCACGTGGATCGGCAAAGTTTCCTGCTAATTTTATTTTGATTGCAGCTATGAATCCGTGTCCATGTGGATATTTTGGCACTCGAAAGAAAACGTGTGTGTGTACGCCAAGTCATATTCAACGTTACAAGCGAAAAGTATCAGGACCCATTATGGATCGTATTGATATTTGGCTCGAAGTTGAACATATCGATTATGAAAAACTTTCTGACAAAAATTTTCCAAAGACTGACGCAAGTAATGTTGTCGCAGAACGTATTAATAATGTTCGACATATTCAAGAAGAACGGCAAGGCAAGAAAAATTCAGAGCTATCTGTAAAAGATTTAGAAACTCTTGAGCTAGAGAATGGTGCACAGCAAATCTTAAATACTAGTGCAGAAAAATTAGCCCTGTCACCTCGTAGCTATCATCGCATTATAAAATTAGCGCGAACAATCGCAGATCTTGATGGTGCAGAAATTATTCAAACACAACATATATTAGAAGCATTACAATATCGAGCAAAAGAAACATAAGAGCCTAAATCCATGAGGATATATTCATCGTATAAACTGGTAACAGTTTATACGATCGTGACAGATGTTACCAAAAACTTTACTTATTTTTTATAATTAATTATCTGCTACGTCTATGACCCTCAAACAACTTTTACTTACATATCTATCAAGTAATAAAGCTTCGTACAAAAAATTGAGAAGTTATGTAGCAGGTAATTCTCATTTTAAAGATTCTAGTGTAAAAGGAACGCTCTCTCGCCTCAAGACACAAAAATTTGTCGCAAAAACTCATGACAGCACATGGCAACTTACCCCTGAAGGAAAAGAGATGTTTCAAAAGAAAAACAAAGGTCTACGAGAATTCTTTTCTAAAAAAAGACCCGGGAGAAAAGTACGGAAAGAAATTTTACTGCTCTTCGATATTCCTGAAAAAGAACGCTATAAACGTGATTGGCTACGTAGCGAACTTTTAGGCTTAGGGTTTGAAATGATACAAAAAAGTGTTTGGTTGGGACCCAGATTACCAAAAGATTTTTATGCGTACCTAGAAAAGGAAGGCATCGCTCAATATGTTCGTGTTTTCTTAATTAAAAAATAACGCACACACATACGCTGACAGACAAACCAGTAGGTAACAGTTTATACGATCGTGACAGATGTTACCTTTTAAAAATGAGACCAAGCAAATATTTGTAAAAATATATAACAAAAATGCCTCCTGGTTAAACAGAAGGCATTAAATAATTTACGATACTGGATTAGAACTTGTAGTTTAATCCAATAACCACTCGATACTCAAATAAATATCGTGATGGTAAGTCTTCTAGCTTTAGTCGCCTTACAAGTAATGGAATCGCAACACTGCAAGAAAACTTCTTGGCAAATGTTTTTTTGAAACTAACACCAGCTCCCAGTGATTGAAATGAAATATCTTTCACTTTCTGAGAAGGAAGGAATGCCGCTTCTAGAATTGCTTTGGAACCAAATCCAAATCCTTTTCCTAGAGGCTTTTTAAAGATACCTACAGTCGTTGCAATAACGACACCATTTCTCTGGAGAGTATGATTTCGCAAATACGAAACCTCTACAGCAAGTCTCTTGTAAGAAACTTCGACTCCTGCAAGGTTGGCATGCATAGTAGGAATATCTTTCACAGCATTTCCTATAAAAGCGTATCGAGCAAAAGCTGTGACATGCACCTTTGGTTCACTGTCTTTTAGTGTATCCTGTGCATTAACAGGCTCTGCTGTTAACATAATTGAAAGTACAGATAGAGTAACGATTATAAGATTTTTCATAATTGATTGAGTTTGGTTATTTATTGGTTTATGTAGCTCCGGACACTACACAAACCTAACCAAGCTCCTCTAACAATCATCATTTGTCAATATAATACACTATTTGTCAATAAGTGACAAATATGTTGACATTTTCTTTTCAATATACAAATATCGTTATTTTATATAGACTTTTTACCTATTGCATTTTGTCAGTTTTTCTGACAAAATTGTAATATGAGTGTTACAGACCAGAAAATAACCAATTTATTGGGCAGAATAGGACTTTCAGAAAAAGAAGCAGCTGTGTATTTAGCTGCACTTAAGCTAGGAGAGACCACAGTTATGGCAATATCTAAAAAAAGCGGGGTGAAGCGCAGTACTGTTTATACAATTATTGACGACCTCAAACGTAAGGGAATCGTAGCTGAGACATACAAAGGTCTGAAAAAGAAATTCATGGCTGAGAGTCCACAAAATCTCCAGCAAATTGTTGACGATAATCGAGACCGTCTGAATAAATACATGCCAGAACTTATGAATATGTATTCGTTTCCAACAGGGGAACAAAAAATAAAAGCTTCCGAAGGTGCCGAAGCTATACGAAATGGACTTGACTCTATGCTTTCCGATATTGAGGTAGGTGACGACTATTTAGTGATCGCTAATTTTGAAACATTAAACGACCTGTTACCTAACTTCTTAACAAAGTTTCTTGAGCGCCGTGCAAAATATAATATTAATATTAGAACTATTGCACAGGATGGTGAATTCGCTCGAAATTATCAAAAAAATCAAAAAAGATTTAACGACACAGTGAAAATATTTCCAAAAGACGTGCAGTTTTCTGCCAACATTGTTGTTACGCCTCACCGTGTTTTGTTTCCACAACTATTACCGCACACTGGAGCTGTTATAATTGAAAACAAACAGGTAGTTGATACTATTATGAAGCTCTTCGAAATGACATGGGCAAATACTCCTGAAAATCCCCATCCGGAAACGAGTACTGACTAATTAAAAAAATAACTAAAGAGCCTACTGAACATCTTTTAATTAAAACTAATCAGACTGACTGAAGCGTTTATTTATTTGAGGAGGAGTCTTTCCTGCATTACCTACACCGTTCTTACTCTCAAGATCCATTCGTGATCGTATAAATTTCTCCCTTATCTCAATCGGCAGCATTGCAAACTTAATGTCTTTAGGGATATTAAAAGTGTTTTGCATTTCTATAAACATTTCACCCGAAGCTTCTCCAACATTGTATCTAACCTCCTTACCTTGATCTGCCAACTCTTGAATATTATCAATATGACTAACAATAACCTTTTCTGCGTTTTGTCTGAATTCCTCCCACAGTTCTACTCGTTCAAAATTATCAAGATAGCCAGTAGGCATTTCAATAATTTTAGCATCTAACCCTGAAGAACTACCAACCAAGACAAGGTTATCTCGCTCTTTTTCAAGACGTTTAAGCTCAGTTTGTATGTCTTTTATTTTTTCTTCAAGATTTTCTATACGTTCTTTACGAACCTCCTTTTGTAAAACGACGCGATCAATTTTATGCAAATCGTTTGCTTCTTTATACTCTTTCGTGTTTTTTTCAGAATCAAGCCAATCTTCGCGGTCAGTTTTTGGTAGCTCTTTTAAGTCGCTAGCTAAGCCGTCTCGATATATTTTATGATCAAAATTTTCCATAAAAATATTATATCATGCCGCCAAGACTAGTAGGTGTTAGTATCCATACGAACCTTGAAACGATTCGTAAAATGGATTATCTCCTGTAATTTCCATATGAACATGTGGCCCTGTTACACGACCTGTTGTTCCCATATATCCGATAATTTGCCCTTGCTCAACACGCTGTCCAGCTGACACAGTATTACTACTGTTATGTGCATACAACGCCTCGACACCAGTGTCATGTTTAATTTTTACATATGAACCGTAACCGCCGCCATAACCACTGTTATTTACGTTACTTACAACACCACCATCAATCGCAACAATTGGCGTTCCGGTTCCTTGAGATGAACTAAAGTCTACACCACCATGCCAATGACTTTTATAATAGCTACTAGCTCGGGCAAACTTTGTGTCTCCATACCCCTGTGTCACGATACAGTCACAAGGGAATACGTATTCTCCTAAATCACTATCAGCAGCCGTAACTTTCACACGAGTAGTAGTATCTTTTGTTTTAGTGTTAGCTCTTTTTTTTACAGAAGGTTTTTCTGTTTTTGCATTTGGAATAATAATTTTTACATCCACGTCTAGACTTCCTTCATTTAAGTTATTAAATGCAAGAATCTCTTCTTTTGAGGCATCAAATTTCTTTGCAATAGAATCTACAGTATCACCAGAAATAATAGTATACTGAACACCATCAACAGGAAGAATCTCTAAAATATCCCCAGCTATCACATGGTCATCATCAGAAATGTCATTATGATTCAAAATAGTTTCTACTGAAACACCATATGTTTCCGCAATCTCGCTAGGGGTATCACCTGGTCGTACTAAATATTTAGCAATCTGACCGCGTGTATCTACCCATACCGTTCCACCACTATCACCAGCAGGACTTGTTTGAGCTCGCAATAGAACACCGTCAATAATTTCAATCGAACCTCCACCAACTGCCAGGACTTGATCTGGTGTTTGTGCTGGATTTAGTAAATCAAGCGCTGATAATGAGGGTGCGTAGTCACTGGTCACAGCATAATTATTTTGATTAGTATCCCCACCGTGAACATACGCAGCAACGAAAGATAGTGGTACAATCAATATAAGAAACACAAAAAAACCTAAAGCATTTCGAGAAGATAACATGCTTAACAATTGTTTGTATGTCCGCCGAGGTAAGAAGTGTTTAGAGGGTTCGGTTTCTTGTTTATTTGTAGTATTCATTTAAGCCAATCGCTCATATCTGCCGTTTCAAGATTGGTACCACCATGGTATCAGGAGAAGAAAGAAGGGCAATATCGATTGTGATTAGGCTATATTACAAAATAATAGTCAATAATTTTCACTTAAAAGCACTGTTTTACAAGGAAGGCGAGATATTGACTTTTACTACAAACTAATGTATAATAAAAAAACTTTATGAATACTTTATTCGAAAATTTATCTCCAGACGCTCAAAAAGCACTCTCTCAGGCTCGTTCAAGCTTTGAACAAGCAGGTCAGAATGGAGAAGGTTCACTAAAGACAAGCGTGTCTGAAGAAAAAGCTGTGAAAAAGATAGAAACCACTTCAAGTGACTCACTTGTTACTATAGAAAAGAAAGACGTTACGGAGCCGAAAGATAGTACATCTCAAAAATTTACTCCTTACTATAGTAGTATCGCTCAAGACTATGACCAGTATGGTAAAATCAAAAATCGTCAAATAGAATTAGCACTAGGAGATGACAATACATATGAAACATTCTTAAAAACAAACCCAAATCTTCGTGATTTTATTACAAATATAAAGGACCAGGAGGCTTTAGGTCTTTTAGGTCTAAAGAATGAACCGTCAAGTGTAACACCTGAAAAACCTATCTCAAAACAACGAGTAGAAAATACATCGAAAAAAACTCCCGAAAACAAACTTGAGTCTATTTCATTTCAAGATGGCGAAAATAAGCTTTTCATTGAAAGTGGTTCTACAATAACCCCCGAAGATACGAAGACGTATAAAATGCTTAGTAAGGCGCTTGCCTTGAAAGATCCTGAATATGAAAACCTAGAGCAGTACAAAATTGATAAAATTTCTACTTTTATAAACAAAAAAGGAGTGCCCGTAGAACTTGTCTACGTTAATCTTCCTAATAGAAACAAGTCTGTACCTATTTCAAAAGTCGAAATAGCTGATAATGTTATTACTATTGGAGATTATTCAATAGTTGAAGGGGACAAAGTTCAAAAACAACTTGTTGATGCAATTAATGCAACAGACAAGAGTGGTAAGCTCGACTCTCAAGAGTGGACATTTGTAGGTGCACAGTTTAACAAGAGCGACTTAATTGTTAATCTAAAGAATGAGAAAGGTGAGAAATATACAATACCGGCACGGTGGATACGAAATAACCTTCGCAACAAGCGAGGAGTAGGAAGAAAACAAGGATCTAAAGAAGTTGTGTTTGATACACCCAAGGAAGAAGTAACTGTTGAAAGTATGTTTGGTACACCTAAGGAAGAAGTAACTGTTGAAAGTATGTTTGATACACCCAAGGAAGAAGTAACTGTTGAAAGTATGTTTGGTGACATATAGAAGAAAATACACTACAATAGATTAGTCAATAACTTTAAATATATTATGTCTGTAGATAATAAAATCGAAAAAACACCTTCTTTTTCGGGAGACGCACAAAAAGCTTTAGATACGATGTTTAACGTGCTTACAGATCCTGAGCAATCTGCTATACGAAAAACAATAAATCCTGAAGTTACCAGCCTTTGGGACAACGAATCGGACCAAAGCATGGAACTTCTTGTACGGGTAACTTCTCTTCATTTCACAAAAAGTAACCGCTTTCCAGCTATTGTCGCTGAGCTTAATGAGCATATTCTTGCATTTCCTAAAAAATCTGAAGAAAAAAAGGAGGTAGAGGTAGTAAAAACCAACGATGTTGAAACTTCTACCACAGAAGAAACAGTTCCGGAAAAACCTAAAGCTGTAAGTCCGACTGAAAATACTGAAAAAGAAAACCCTAAGAGCGAAGCAAGTTCTGACCTAAAAGAGGTTATTATTTTAAATGAAGAAGGGAAGGAGATAATCCTCCAAGCAAACCAGGTAGTTACTCTTGCAGACTATGAACTGCATAATTTTATTACGAATGCTTTGATTCAAAGAAATACCATTACTTCACCAGAGGTGAGCTACCGTATAACAAATATCTATAAAGGAAACAGTTCAAAAGAAAAAGACCTGGTTCTTATTGATATGAAACTGCCAATACGCGAAGGTGTGCGGACAGCCGAGGAAGCGAAAAAGGCTATCACTATTTCAAATATAGAGCTAGCACGCAAAGAGACACCTCAATCATTTTCAATTGACGGAATGTTGATTGCCAAGCAAGCAGTATTATCAAAAGATTTGGTAAATACTGTAAATTATCTTGCTGAGAGTAAAAACGTACAAGCAAACGACTGGAAAGTTGAAAATATTTTCACAGGCAACAAAGGTGATGTAATGCTTCATCTAGAAAGCTCAGATGGTAAAAAATTTGCTGTTGCAGCAGATCGCCTAGAGAAGAGCCATTTAGACTATAAAATTAATCACGTAAAACAAACTCCTTTGTCGCCAGAAAAACTTGAGACACTGCATGATTTCTTTAATGAAAATTATAAACCAGAAATTGCTTACCTGAATAAGAAAGCTGCGGATTTTGAGGAAAAAGAAAAAGCTGCAGAGGAGTTAAAAAAGAAACAGGCTGGAGAAAAGGATGTCCCTACTGAAGAAGCTACTACTTCAGATAGTACTGTTGTACTTCTCGATAAAGAACCTGACGAAGCCTCTATAAAAAAGAATAAAGAAGTTACTGAGACTGCTGTAGATCCTACTCCAACAACAAAAAAGGAAGTCTCTGCTGAAAAAACTGAAACCAAAATCGAAACAACAGCGCCGTCTGCTAATGAACTTCTAGCAGGGGTCCTCAATACAGACCTAGAAAATTATATACAAAAAAAACTATCGGCAGTACTTCCAGGTTTTGAAATTAAAATACCTAAAGATGACGTTGAAAATCTTTCAATGAATTTAAGATACTCACACAATGAATCTGTTGTTACTGCTACTGTAAAAATACCAAATGGTGACTCTTCAGTAGTTCTTTCTTCTAAACATATAACACTAAACTTAACTCATAACGAATCACCGAGTGTAACCGAAGGTGCGGATGTTGAAAAAGAGAAAGCATTCATAACCGAAGCCCTTACAAACATTTTTAGTAAGGTTCTTGAAGATAGAGACGGCATTGATCCGGAAAAAAGTATCTTAAAAGTGAAACACGGCCAATTAACAATATACTCTAAATAACCATGGAATCTATGTCAAATACAAACCCAAAAGAGACGAACGTAATGCAAGACTTTTCTAATCGCCGAGATGAAATTCTTGGAGAAATGAAAATATCGGGTGACGCTCTTGATAAAACATGGCAAGCTGGAAAATTTGACCTCGAAAAAGTTGCGGAAGCTATGGACGATATTAAAACAGGTCAAGAAATCAATTTTGGAGGTAAGATTTACGTTATAAAAGAGCTCGGTACTGACTATATAATATTAGAAACATTAGACACCGAAAAACCAATCAAGGTACAGAAATCTGCGTTTGTAACAAGTTTAGTAGAAGGAGAGTTGCTCGTACCAAAAAATACCTTGTTGGAAGCTGGTGCATTTACAACACAAGAAGCTATTGAAACTATAAAAACTCTTCGAGAAAATCAAGAAATAAAAATTGAAAATAAAATATTTATTGTGACCAGTATAGAAGGAGATTATGTAACTATCGAAAATGCAGGGGACGCTGAACCAATCGAGCTTTCAAAACAGGTTCTGACTATGCATCTCGTAAAAGGAACTATGCCAAAAGGCTTAGAAAAAGGTGACGGTACAAGCAAAGGTGGTATTCCTGAATCTACAGAACAGGTTACTGATGTAGAAAAAAGAGCTGAAACACTGCAAGAGACAGTCCGCACAGCTTTTGAAGGTTGGGAAAAAATGAACCCAAAACAACTCAAAGGTCTTTTGGAAAAACATTTTCCAAAGCTTGTAGAAAGAATGGCTTTAAGTACAAACCTTGGTGACATACGAGACACAGTTAAACAAGTCTTATCAATACTTAAAATTTCATACGACACAAAGAAAAATGAAGGAGAGAAAGAGGAGTCAAAACCAACTGATGAAACAGAAAAAGACCGAGACGTAAAACCAGAAGAAGGGGAGAACAGATTAGAAACTAAAGAAAAAAGAGAACAGACAGACCCTATCATTGGTAAGTTCTTACGAAAAGCAGGAGGCGGAACAGTTTACGAAATTACCAAAAGCTTCATAGAAGGTGACGAGGTAAAATATAGTATTCGTGCTTTTGATGATCGAGGACGAGGAACAGCAGAGCAACTAAATAGTACCGAATTAATTACTGCGGCAGAGATGGTTGAGAAATTTGAAGTATATGAACGTCAGGAACTTCTAGAGAATCTCAAAGATGACTTTTTAGAAAAAGCAAAAGCAAGTTTCAAAGATGCTAAATGGTACGACAAGCTACGATTTGAGTTTGCACGTATGATTAAGGGTGAAAAAATGGAAAGTGGTCTTTCACCAGAGGCTCGAGAAAGTCTTGACGCTCTTAATTCCTACCTCAACAAACTATTAGCAAGTGCTGAACGAAAATGGAAAAATGAAAAGCGAAGCCCAGAAGACATCGAACGTCTGAAAACTTTATACAAAGCTAAATTCATGAGCGGTATTCAATTAGAAGCCGAATATGACAAGATGTACGAAGAAAAAATTGAAAATACAAAAACTGGCGTTGGAAGAATACTTGGAAAGATTAAGAATGTTTGGAATAAAACTCCAACAGGTGTAAAGATCGGTCTTAGTGTTGCCAGTATTGGAGCTCTTGGTTTTTTCACAGGAGGTATTGCAGGAGCAGTCTTAGCTGGAAGCATGCCACTTGCAGGTATTGCAGCATCAAGTACGGTTACAAAAAACTATGGCCGAACATGGGGAGCGTGGGCAGGGGTAGGTGTTACGCAGGCTATGCGTGGACTTCTGACAGGAGGCCTAGCAACTCCACTAGTACTAACAGCGGTTGCAGCTCGCGTTGCATTGGAATCAGCTCATGGTACAAGTACTGCGCGCGATAATCTTAAAAAACTTTATAACCAAACTGAAATTGCAAAAGAAAAACTACAAAACAAAGAATTGTCACCAGAAGAGCGAGCTAACCTTGAAGCTGAGCTAACTTCATACCGACAACAATTTGAAAGTAGTAAAGCAAACTTTGATCAGGTTGCTGGAAAATTTGATGAAAACATGCGAAATGTCGAAGAGCGTTACAACCGTGGAGAAATTAAACCGAAAGAATACTTGGCAGAGATGGAACACTATAAAATGAGAGACGAGATCATTGAGACTCTCAAGAAAGGTATTGCTCTAGCCGGTCTAGCCGTTGCATTTGGATCAGGATTTGGTGGCGGAGAAGGTGGTGAACACGATCCAACTCCTATAGAGCCTGAGCCAGTCATTCCAGAACCAACCCCGGAACCAACATTTGATAACGATGCAATTGTACGACAAGGAGAGGGAATTACACATGCGTATGAAAGACAACTCGACAACGATCCAGATCTTGTAAAAGCGTATGAGAGCAAACTTGGTATGGACTACGAGTCAAATAAAGGGAACTTCTTGGCGAGACTTGCAAAAGATATGGGATATATTGATAGTGCTGGAAATGATGTTCGAGTAGCTGCTGCAGATGTATCAGCATACGAACTAAATATGGACGGAACAACCAGCGAATTCCACGATGGTAAATTTGTTGAAACACACAACGCTGGTGCAGCATTTGAAAGTCCAGTCGATAGTCATGAATATTCGCACGATGGATCACCAGAATATAAAAGTGTTTCAACTATAGATCCTGACACGATCAAGAGCACACCTATGGGTCCTGATGATATTGCATCTACACCTATGGGTCCTGATGATATTGCATCTACACCTATGGGTCCTGATGATATTGCATCTACACCTATGGGTCCTGATGATACAACTATAGATCCTGACACGATCAAGAGCACACCTATGGGTCCTGATGATATTGCATCTACACCAGAAAAAACTGAGGCTACTGAACCAGCTCCCAAAGTAGGACCTGGTGAAATTCTAACAAGCAAGGTTGATGTTCCTGCAGATGTATTACAATCGTTTGATAAATTTGACGAAGGATTGTCTGAATCTGACTATCAAGATCTTATCAACACTCCAGCTGACAGACTTATTCAAACAGGAGCTGGTGCAGACGGACTAAGCACCTCTCTTTCTCTAGACGAAGAAAATCTTAGTGCTATAGTAATGAACATAAAGGAAAATACAGGTCTTGAACCATTACCTTATGAAAGTGCTCATGATTATATTAATCGAGGTCTTGAAGAATTAGGAAGTCCTGCAAACATCGACCAAATACATACTGGACAAGCATACGCTGGACTATCACTTGAATCACAAGAATTTATCGGGAACACAAACCAGCAAACATACAATAACTATCTTGATATCTTTTTTGACAAGTCTGGAGGGCAATGGAGCCTAGAAGGAGCGGAAGATATTAACTTTAAAACCGATATTGGTAATCAAAGAGCGGCAAACGTATTCTTTAACATGGGAGAAGGAAACGTAACAGCTGCATCGCTTCAGAAAGCGCTTGACATACCAAGTGCCTCTGCTGCAAAACTGTTTGACTTTTTTACTCAAACTAAAGAATTTACTGAAAGCACTCTTGGTTCTGACGCTGTTAACGGAAATATAACTATTGCAGAAATTACTCGTAAAATGACTGACTCTATTACTGAAGGAAAATAATAGAATTAGTGTATAATAATACCTATGTCATATAATGAAGCACTAAATGAAATATTGAAAAGTTTTGGAATTGCAGACTATCCAGAAGAAATGCAAGATGCGTTTCTTTTGCAGTTCGGAGGGATTCTATTTCAAGCACTTATGTTGCGAGGAGTAGAGGAGCTACCATCGGAATCTATGGATGACTTTGATGCGGTACTCAGCGATAATCCCGAACCTCAGGATGTATTTACATTCTTTGAAGATCATCTTCCAAGCTTTGAGAACACCCTAACCGAGGTAGTCACCGAACTCAAAAATAAGTCCGAGGCTATCACTCACGAATTTCTTGAAGAGGTAAAAGAAGGGGTCTAATATTCTTGAAAAACCGCGAAGCTTCGCGGTTTTTTTGTGGATAATTTGATTATGGTATAGTAATGCCTATGCAAGATTCTCTCAACCCAGAACAAGAACAAGCTGCCACTCACACAAGCGGTGCTTTAATGGTAGTTGCTGGTGCTGGAACTGGAAAAACTAAAACCTTAACACACCGTATTTTTAATTTGGTGCAAAGTGGGATTGCTCCTGCATCAATTCTTGCTATCACATTCACCAATAAAGCAGCTGGCGAAATGAAGGAGCGTGTTATGAAATTACTTGAAGCACAAGAAAGCACACCTGACTATGAAACACCTTTTATGAGTACGTTCCACGGTCTTGGTGCATACATATTGCGTAACCATGGTGAAAAGCTTGGTATTAAAAAAGGTTTCTCTATTATTGACTCACAAGACCAAACAGCGCTTATCAAGCAAGCTATGAAAAGGCGTGATATTGATCCAAAAATGTGGGAACCAAAAACTATCAAAAGTATCATTTCTCGATCAAAAAATGCGTTACTCACACCAGAAGAATTAAACAACAATGCAAAAAGCGACAAAGACCAGATTGCTGCCGAAGTGTGGCGTGTATACGATCAATTATTACGTGAAGGGCAAGGGCTTGATTTCGACGACCTACTCGTTGAACCGTTTAGACTTCTTGATGGACACGAGGACGTACGAAACCACTATCAATCATTATGGTCACATATCCATATTGACGAATACCAAGATACCAATACAGTACAATATCGTATGGCAAAAATTCTTGCTGCACCAAATGATGATATTTGTGTTGTAGGGGACACTGATCAAAACATTTACAGTTGGCGTGGTGCTGATTTTCGTAACATGCTTAATTTTGAAAAAGACTATCCTGATGCAACAACTATAATTTTAAAAAATAATTACCGATCAACAAAAACAATTCTTGACGCTGCTGACGAAGTAATTAGTAAAAACAGTGAGCGTATTATAAAAGAATTAGTAGCAACGAAAGACGAGGGAAATACTATTAAAACTTTTACCGGAATGTCAGGAACTGATGAAGCTTATTTTATAGCGCGTGAATCAAAAAAATTAATTAAAGAAACTAATTTAAAACCTAGCAGTATTGCTGTTTTGTATCGAACCAACTTTCAATCACGAGCATTAGAAGAAGCCTTTTTACGTGAGGATGTGCCCTATCAACTATTAGGTGTGAAGTTCTTTGACCGTAAAGAAATTAAAGACCTGATCGCATATATCCGTGCATCTATTAATCGTACAAGCCACACTGATATTGCGCGATCTATAAATGAACCAAAGCGAGGTATTGGAAAAACAACCGTGGCTAAATTACTTGCAGGGGATTTTGCATTATTAAATGCCGGAGCACAGAAAAAGTGCAACGACTATTTTGCAGTTTTAGACTCTATTGAAAAAGTGACAAGGGCTCATACACCCGCGGAAATCGTAACACATGCCCTAAAGGTTTCAGGGATGGAACAAGCTTTTCAAAAGGGGACCGAAGAAGACGCTGAGCGACTCGCCAATATAAAAGAACTTGTAACTTTTGCAACGCGTTACGAAACCGTAGAGGGAGAAGACGATGTGTTATCAATGTTTCTAGAAGATATTGCACTGATGTCTGATCAAGACACAATGGACAAAGGAGAGAAAAAGAAAAATGCCGTAAAACTTATGACTATTCATGCCGCCAAAGGACTCGAGTTTCATACCGTATTTATTACTGGACTTGAACAAGGATTGTTTCCAAGCGACCGAGGACACAGCACTAAAAAAGAGAAAGAGGAGGAGCGCCGATTAATGTACGTTGCTATTACGCGCGCAAAAGAACAATTGTATCTTACGCATGCTCATATTCGCCGTATCTACGGTGAAGAAGTTATGCAAATGCCCTCAGAGTTTCTTTCTGACATTCCCGATGAATTATGCGAAGATGTAAGTATCGAGCGAAAACGTGGGGGCGATGATGTGCCGACAGTTTATCTCGACTTCTAACTTTTGTGCGAGGTCCGACCTCGCACAGACCTCGCACAGACAACTTATTTATTATGGTACAAGCAAAAAAATCTCTTGGACAAAATTTCTTGCGTTATCCCAAAGCAACCAGCCGTATTGCTGAAATTGTTCGTGAGCAAAAAATTGAAACATTGGTTGAAATTGGACCAGGGAAGGGTGCTCTGACGAGACCGCTTCTCGAAAAAACAGATGCCATCATCTATGTTATTGAACTTGACGAACGTATGGTTGAATTACTGCAAGAGAAATTTGCTGACTATGTCGCGTCTGGACGACTACACATAATTTATTCAGATATATTAGACGTTAATATAAAAGAGCTCACAAAAGGTAAGTCTTATGGCATTGTAGGGAACCTACCATTTTATATAACAGGGGCTATTATGAAAAAATTCCTTACCGAAAAACACCAACCAAGCTATATGAGTTTTATCACACAAAAAGAAGTAGCGCAGCGTATCGTAAAACGAGACGGAAAGGAAAGTATACTATCGCTCTCTGTTGAAATATTCGGTACGCCAAAATATGAAATGAAAATTGCAAAGAAATATTTCAACCCCGCACCAAAAGTAGATGCGGCTCTATTTAGCATATTCAATATAAGTCGCGAAAAACTTGGAAACATTTCAGAAGAGAGATTTTTCAAGATTGTAAAAACTGGTTTTGCTCACAAGCGGAAAAAGTTATCTTCAAATATAAAAGAGCTATTTGATCAGTCTATAGAAGAAATATTCTCAGAACATAGTATTGATATAAATAGTAGGGCAGAAGATATCCCAATAAATACATGGCTTGCGTTAGCTAGGAAATAATGGTCATGCTACAATATTAAATATGTCACTTATAGATAAGAAATTTTTACCAAGCAAAAAATTTACTATTATCATCTCAACACTACTAGCTATAGCTCTGGTGTCTTTTGGAATTTACTACCTCGTAAAAAATAGAGGTGGTTTAGAGCTACAGCAGATCACTGTTAGTGATATTATAAAACAAGACTCTAACGGAGATGGTATACCAGACTGGCAAGAAAAATTAAACACCCTGAAACAAACTAACCCTCAAGTTGGAGGTGGCTCTAACGGAGAAAGTACCAACACTACCACCCCTGATACGTACACTGAACAATTTGCACAAGATATTTTTGTTACTTTAGCAGCGCTCTCGCAAGATAGTCCTCTTGATGCCACAGCAAAAGAGAATGTTAGCGAGAACTTATCTTCTTTTGTAAGCGGTCTTAATACTTCAAAAGTATGGACACCAAATGATATAACAGTGATTGGAAATGACCCTTACTCAGTATCTGAATATATAAAAAGTTATGGTATTTTTATACAAAGATACGACCCTTCGATGAGTCCTATTCCTATACTAGAAAAAGGTATGAGCTCACAAAATCCAAGCGACCTAGATGGTCTTGATGAAATAATAAACCACCAAAAAGATGCTCTTGATGGCTTAAGACAATTTAAAGTTCCTGAAAAGATAAGGGTTTACCACCTTGCTATTATGGCAAGTATTCAAGGTATATTAGACTCTGCTATAGGTATGAAACAGTATTTTACAGACCCTTTACTTACATTTTCTGCCGTAATTTTGTATAATGAAAATATTCAAAACTATAGTAACGCAGTTAATAATATAAATAATGATTTTTTTCAGAAACTGTAACAGTTACTGTTGAATAATAAATTATAATTCTATGAAACTACAGCTACATAATAAAATAATTCTTTCTCTTATTATAATTGCATTATTTTTTTCTTTTGTTCTATTTATTCCAAAAACAGAAGCACTCTGGGGTGAAGCTGATATAGGTGTTGACCCTGCGACAGCAGGAACAACTGGGGCAACGGTTGGAACAACTGGGGCGAACGCAGGTTCAAATGCTGCTAAGCTTGTAAAAGATTTTGCACTTGATGTTGTGGCGTATACTATCGCTCAAGAATTAGCAAACTACTTGGTTAGTAAGTTTACCACATGGGTAAACAGCGGTTTTAACGGCAATCCATTTTACGTTCCAGACCAAGCGTCGTTTATGAAAGAGTTTCAAGATACGGAAATATTAAAAATTTATGAATCAATTGGAGATTCAGCATCTGACAGGGGAACTATTTTATCTATCTTAGAAGACCAAAAAAAGACTTTAGATCAAAAACTTACTCCAACACTGTCAAGTGATCAAAAATATGAATATTCTGGTAATTTTAAAAAAGGTGCCTGGAGCACATGGGAAGAATTAGCAAAACCCGCAAATAACCCTATAGGACGTTCAGCACTAATAGCTTTAGAATACAAAAAAAAGGTTGAGGAAAAAGTAACCATGTCTGCAGGAGAACTTTTACAAGGAGAAGGCTATCTTCCAAAAAAAGAATGTGCAACGTTCAGTGATTTACAAGAACAAGTTCAAGAAAATAATCCAGACTATATAGAAATAGAAGAGGAAGAGGATGTAGATGACGATCTTTGCCCTACCGGGTCTATTTACGCCCCTTACAATGCTGGCGCTGATGCTGATGGGTGTATCCCATTTGATGGTACTGCAAATACAACCTACGGCCAAGGTCTTGGAACTGCTTTTAATGTTGAATTACAAAACTTTACATATGATCCAAGTTGTGAGCGTTGGGAAACACAAACACCTGGGAAACTAATTTCAAACTCAATTAATCGTGCTTCAGACCAACAGTTCGAAGGCTTAACACAGGCTGATGAATTTAGTGAAATTGCCTCAGCAGCACTAGGATCTATGGTAGATGTTATGATCAACAAAGGACTATCTGAGCTTAAGTCTGCTGCTACTAGTGCTCTAGATGATGCTCTGGGAGGTTCTGGAGGAAATTCAAACCAAGGTATTACATACCTTGGTACAGATGTTGATCAGACAAACCCGGACGGATCGGTTGATTGGCTCAACGCACCTAATGGTTCTGTTGTTTGGGAAAGAGAGATACCTGAAGCAATTAGAAATGCTGGAGAGGTTATGTACTATTTAGAAAATAGCGTTGCAAACGGTAAGGAACAATTAAAAATGACAGAAACTCTTGACTATCTATATCCTGGACCAGATATAGGTTGGGACGACAGATTGAAAGACCTGTTTGCTAAAAGAAGTGAAAGTGAAAAGCGATATCTTGCAAGGAAGACTAACCCTAATAAAGAGGCTGAGGAGAGAATGGATCGCTTTAATCTTCTTAGAAGAATGTTTGTTCAAGCACTAACAAAACAAACCGAGTGGGTAGAAGACCCATCTCTAAATACATACCCAGAACCACAAAATTCAATTATTAAGGGATATATCTATGGTTTAAAACAATATGGAAGAGAAAATGATAATACTATACAAGCATTGCGAGATATACGAAATGTATTCTACAGGCTTAAAGGAATCAAGGACGCCATCATGGGAGACTCGTATGAAATTGGTCACTATGACGAAGGTTTAGAATCTTGGGTAGGTGACACATGGTTCACTCGAGAAGTAACTACTGAAAACGAACAAGGTGAGCAAGTAACTATAAACAGCACTGCAAGTGCTTGGGACGAATGGAAAAATAGAGGTGTTGTAAACGGAGAAGTTGAGCTTATAGACGGAGAACCCTCTGATGATGTATTAGAGCGTCAAGCATTAGCAAAAATGTATAGTAGTTTATCTCAAGATATTCCAAAAGGAGGTATAATCGGTCGTGCTAAGAATAAGTACGAAGCATCAGAATTTATAATAAAAGATATTGAAAAACATATACTTTTCTCAGAGCAATTTTGGGCAGACAACTATCGTATACAGGAAAACAGCGAAGATTTTGCATATTGGGGAGCTTTGTATAGTACGTTTAAGCAATATATAACTGCTGGTGGTGACTGGTCATTTACGAGGCCTAACGCATACGATTGGGAAGGTGAATTTGTTAATCTTGGAGGTGCATACCGAAACATAGATTACCCTGGACCAGATGGTCGTAACAACGAAGAAGGTGGTCCTTGGGGAGGATTTCAACCACGCCTCATCCCTGGAGACTGGTCAACCAAAGCAGAGCACCAATTTACACCAAATGGCGTACTACAGAGCTATGTAGGCACAAGTCTTGGTGTGGCTGGTAAACTTAAGCAGGTAAAACATACAAACTGGCCCGGAAATGATAGTAGACACCAGAGAGTTAAGGCCTATTCTATCTCTGAAACTGGAACAGCTATTCGTAATGGTAGCGCTGCGTGGAATGCACTACGTAGAGATAGAGAAGAAAGACTATTCTGTGGTTTTCAACACTATAATGAAGACCTCGTATCGGTCGATGGAGATAGTCAAAGCATTAAAAAATATGATGCGATCTACTGTTCAGATGGATGGTATCACGCTAGTTCAATTGATTATAAAAAACTCTACGACATGGAATTTGCTACAAGCCTTCTAGGTTTCTAATTTTTAGAAAAATGTTATCTCTCATCAAGAAAATTGAAAGCTCGACAGTATCAGTAAAGAAAATAATCATCTTGTTTGCGACAAGTATTGTTTTACGTGGTTTTTTTGAAAACTTTACGAACAGCAATGTTGCTACTGGCCTAACAAACTTAACTGACATTTTTTTACATTACCCACTGTGGTATGTAGGTCTATTTCTGTCTATTATCATAATTCTTTATCTTTTCACAAAGCAAAGCTTACTAAAGATTGCGAATGTTGTAGCTATTGGGTCCTTTGGTATATTAATTGGACCCCTAATTGATATTTTTGTGTATGGCTTTTGGGGACATCCTTATAACTTTATTCAAAATACCTACCCAATGCTATTTCAGCACTTTAGTACACTCACTTTTTCTACGCATGCAATTAGTTTAGGAATAAAAATTGAAACTGTTGTTCTAATTATTAGTACTGGAATGTATGTGTATTTACGAAGTAATAAAAAGCGTTCTTTGAAAGCGTTCTTTGCCGGATTTCTAAGTTATGTTGTGATATTCTTCTTTTTATCTCTCCCGACACATACTATGAGTATTTTTACTACACTATCTGGAGAATACATAACCCCCACAACAGAGGCAACGGTCCTATTTTATACACCTCCCAACTATAAGATAAACACAACAGAGGACTTACTTGTCTTAAACAAAAAGAGTCCTGAACAACAATACTTTTCTCAGAAGATAAGTATTGTGTTTACGTTAATTATTCTTTTGTCATTAATGTTTTTGTTGTTTATAAAAAATAAAAACAAATTTATAGCTATCCTAAAAAATATTCGCTTCTTGCGACTATTTAATCTTTATGCTTTTGCTGCGGTTGGTATATATTTTGGAATACACGCAAACGTATACGAACTTCATAGTTTTTATACATTTTTAAATATTACCGCCCTGTCTATCTCTATAGCAATGGCTTGGCTTTTTTCTGTATGGGAGAATGACGAAGCTGATGTAAAAATTGACGCGGTATCAAATCCTGAACGCCCTATGGTGTCTCATGTTTTTAATAAAAATGAGTGGGTTTGGACCAAATCTCTCTTTCTTTTTTTTGCACTCCTTTTCTCTTTCTTAGTAGGAGAAAATGCTTTTACGTCAATCTTACTTTTTATACTTGTCTATCACATGTATTCTACAAAACCTTTACGGTTAAAAAAAATACCAATTATATCTTCAGCCTTAGTTGTTTTAAGTGCACTCCTCATATTTATTGCTGGCTTTCTTAGCTTTAATCTTAACGAAAACCTAAGTGAGCTTCCTTTTCGCCTACTATTAGGTATATTTGTTATTTATATAATAGTAGAAAATATAAAAAACATGAAAGATATTGCAGGGGACAAGGCTGACAAAATATACACATTACCTGTTATTTTAGGGAATAATGCAGGCATAGGTATGAGTCTACTTATTGTTGTTGCGTCGGTTTTTGGAATACTCTATTTTAAATTCTCTCAACCAATGATTCTTATTACCACGTTATTTGTATTTGGTATGATTTATTTCTTGAATAAAAAACCATATAAAGAAACCCCGATATTTGTATTATATTTTTTACTGCTGACAGGACTCTTACTAGCTTCATCAGTGCTATAAAATTATATTTATTTATGGCACAAGTTGTTTTAATTAGTACAAAGAAAATGCTACAATTAACATGTAATTTATGTACACGAAACTTAAAGCTTTCATAAGTATAACTATTATCTCACTGTCACTTTTTGTGATACCAGTGAGCCTCTTTTTAAGCACCGATAATCTTGCGCAGCCAGTTATTACAGTACAAGAAAACATAGCTTATGCAAATTCCGCTGAATGTGGAGTAGGGCTAAACAGTAGTATTTTAGCTTGTATTCCAGGGTTTTTTAAAATGACAACATTTTGGCCAGCATACTATATTACAAAAGGTGCTGGAATGTTTTTTGATTTTTTTATGGACTACTCGGTTAGTAGTCAAACCTATTCTCAAGGAGTTGAATTTGTAACACGTGGTTGGGCAGCGGTACGTGATATTGCTAATATCTTTTTTATTTTTGTACTTTTGTATATCGCCATTGGTACTATTTTAAATCTTTCACAAGTCAAGACAAAAAAAATGTTGGTTAAGGTTATTATTGTTGCGCTTCTAATTAACTTTAGTCTTTTCTTTACTCGAGTAGTAATTGATGCGTCTAACATTTTAGCTAGGGCGTTCGTCAGCAGTATTGACCTTCAGGTTACAGATCAAAATGGTGATCCTGTTGTATCAGGGCCCACTCAATATTCTGCCGCTGTTATTGCAGGTTTCAACCCATCATCTGTACTAAGTACAGATGATGGGTTGCTTAATGAAATTTACAGTGATAGTTCTGCAAATGGAGCAGCAATTGAGGTAACTTTTATTTTTGTACTTAGCGCGATCTTATACATCATGTCGTTTGTTTTTGTTATGGTTGGAATAATGATGTTGGGTCGTGTTATTGAATTGTGGTACCTCATGATTATTGCACCTATAGCATTCATTTCTATAGTTCTGCCGTTTAACATTCCAAAGCTTGGTTGGGATGCGTGGCTAAAAAGTCTTGTTTCGACCGCTTTTGTGGCGCCGGTATTTATGTTCTTTTTATACTTAATTATTACGTTTCTTAATCTTGGGTTAGATGCAACTACTTTTGACCCAAGCGGGGGTATGTGGAGTCAATTACTACAGATTATTATTCCTTTTGTTATTATTCTTGTACTTATTCTCAAGGCTAAAACTATTGCAGTAAAAATGTCTGGAGAGGTTGGAGCAGTTTTTGCAAAGGCTGGTGGTGCAGTTGCCGGCTTGGGGGTTGCTGCACTCTCTGGTGGAGCGTCTCTCGCTTTACAGTCGACTGTTGGTCGTGCGGGTGCTGGTATGGCAAATTCTACGCGCAGCGGTTTTGCTGGACGTATGCAACGAAGTATGGGAAATAAAATAAAAGGTGGAAGTATGGACTGGCGAAAAACATCATCAGGTCAGTCTATTATGAAAGGAATGGGAATGAGTTCTACAGTAAACAAGTTCCAGCCGTCAGGTGGTGTTCAAGGAATAAAGGATCGTTATGCCAAAGGTCGAGAAGAAGATACGAAGCAACGAATAGAGAATGAAAAAGCAAGTAGTCCTGAAGCTGCTGCTGCAGATAAAGCAAAAGGTGATGTAACGATGTTTGAAAATAAATTTGCAGAAACAATACGTGGTTTTGAAGAAGCAATAAAAGAACAAAAAGAAGAACTATCTCTTGCTCCAGAATCAGAAAAAAGTAGGCTTGCTGGTAAATTGACAGCATCTCAAGATGAGTTTAAAGACTTTAAATCAGGGAAAGGAAATTACGACAGTGACGAGTACCGACTCCAAACTGGAGTTGATGATAAAGGTGCTCCTGTTATGAAAAGTCTTAACGGTCTCAAGGATAATGTTAACAAGTCTGAAGATGCGGTTAAAAAGATTGAAGTTGACGTCCGTCAAAAAGCTGCAGGTGAAATGCGAGACGAATCATTCTTTACAACCGGCCTAACAGGGAAAGAGCGTGATAGTGCCGCCTCTAGTGTAGAAAGAAATACAGGTAAGTCTTCAGGTAATAAAAAAAGGGAAAAGAAGGAAAAACCAAAAGAAAAGGAAAAACCTAAGGATGATGATAAATAACTATAAACTAGCTCTATGAAAAATTTTATTAAAAAATATAATATTGAAAGCTACTTTGAAAAAATTCCTGAGGTGAACAAAAAGGTGCTCTTGGAAAGTAATTGGGAAGAAGAAGTTTGGAAAATTACAAAAAAACACCACTTGCTTTTAGAAGAGACTGAATCGGTAGTACAACAGATAGGACTTGTCCTGTTGGGTGTTAAACCTTCAGGTGAAATGCATCGAAATCTCACTGACAAAGCAGGACTTCTAGATAGTGAGGCAAATGAAATTACAAGAGAGGTCAACGCTATGATTCTTGTACCAATGCTCGAAAAGATAAAAGATTTATTAAAACACCCACACCGTGATGATCTGCTCTCAGAAATAGAAGACAAGCAATCAGAAAAACCTAAAGAGACTGTTGCTCATAAAAAATTATCTGAAATTTTTTCATTAGCTCCAGCAACAAGCGACCATTCTACTGAACTACCTAAAACATACGCAGTCGGGGAAGACCCGTATCATGAACCAATAGATTAAAGATATGAAATACGAGCTACCACAATTTATTAATATCGAAGACAAAATCTTTGGACCTTTTACGTTCAGTCAATTTGTTTATCTTGCAGGTGGTGGTGGCTTATCGTATGTATTGTGGACACTACTACCCAGTATTATTGCCGTAATTCTTATTCTACCTATTGTTGGACTGTCTTTAGCTCTGGCTTTTTACAAAGTAAACGGTCGACCGTTTATTCACGTTATGCAATCTGGTGTTACGCACGCAATAAAGAGTAAGTTTTATCTTTGGCACAAAAACCAATCAACGGTGGATTCGCGACATGACGATGACTCGATCCAAGAATTTATTCCAACTATACGAGGACAAAGTAATCTTCGTAATATTGCATTCAATTTAGACATGCTCGACTCGCAAGACCCTAATGCAAATAGAGGCCGGAAATAATTTTTATACTTTCTTTGTGACGAAGGTAAAACCTTTCTCGAGAGCAGATCAGGTATTTCAGTATATACACAGATCCTGAAACAAGTTCAGGATGACAAGGAGTAGTCTAGGATGACAAGGAGTAGTCTAGGGTGACAATTGGTGGTTTAAAAGGACAAGCAAAAAGGTGTTGTTTGTCATTTTGAACTAGTTTCAGGATCTTTAGTAATATATACTAAATAAGAAATTGAGATATATTCAATATGACGGACGAATGTTTAATTTCATAAACTCTCGTCTTTGCGAGCGGAGCGCGGCAATCCAGGATTATAACGCTCTAGATTACTTCGTACCTCGCAAAGACAGACGACAGTTTTTGCTAACACCTGACACCTAGTACCTGACACCTGATCTGCTATACTACTATCATGGTCACAGGAAAACCAACTCAAGACTTTATTCCAATTAAAGAAATTCGCGAAGGTGTTGTCATTTTAAAAGATGGTGGTTTACGTAGTATTCTTACCGCATCTTCACTGAACCTGGCACTGAAATCACAAGACGAGCAAGACGCCACCATTATGCAATTTCAAAACTTTCTCAATGCACTCGAATTTCCAATTCAAATTGTTGTACAGTCACGACGTCTTGATATTAGACCTTATTTAGCAACCCTCGAAGAACGACTTAAAGCACAAGAAGAAGGCCTTCTTCGAACCCAGACCGCTGAATATATTGGATTCATTAAATGGTTTACAGAATCGACCAATATTATGGCAAAGGATTTTTATGTTGTTATTCCATATAGCTCAGCAGTAATACAAACAAAAGGTAAGGGTGGTATTTTTTCAAATATTCCTTTCTTTGGCTCTAATACTAATAAAGACAATACGGCGTCTGAAAATGAGTCTGCACGATTTGAAGAAAAAAGAAGTCAGCTTGAACAACGTATCAGTATTGTACAAGGGGGACTATCCGGGGTAGGTATTCGTTCAGTTCAGCTAGGAACACAGGAAATTATTGAGGTTTATTACCGCATGTTTAACCCAGGGGAAGAGCAACGTAGTATCCCTGATTCGGGACCAAGTAGCAGTTAGTGTTATACTATTATTATGGGATTTTTATCTAACATATTAGGAAAAAATGACGAGTCATCTAACGAAGAACTGTTACCAGTACTTCCGAATGAAATTTATGACGCCGCAAAACTTGAACTGCGTGATATTCTTGCACCCTCAGCTATTGAGATTGAATCAAAACAACTAAAGGTTGGTGGTAAAATTGTACGTACATATTTTGCCATGTCGTATCCACGCTTTTTGGTTGACGGGTGGCTGTCTCCAATTATTAATCTTGATAAAATTTTTGACATTTCAATCCAAATCAATCCTATTCCAACAGATGAAATTCTTAAAAAATTCCAGAAGAAAGTAGCAGAGGTTCAAAGTCAGATTCGAGAACGTGAACAAAAAGGTCTTGTGCGTGACCCAATTCTTGATACTGCTTTCCAAGATCTGGAACGCTTGCGCGACAGCTTGCAACAAGCTCAAGAAAAAATATTTGACGTAGGTCTTTACTTAGCAATCTATGCTGATAATGAGGACGAACTATATAAGACAGAAAATAAAATTCGTTCACTTCTTGAATCAAAACTTATCTATTTTAAACCAGCATTATTTCAACAAGAAGAAGGTTTTAAAACATTAGCACCTATCGGTAGTGATGGTTTAATGGTGTATTCAAAACTAAATACTGGTCCCGTTGCAAGTTTTTTTCCATTTATTTCATTTGATCTTACTTCAGACAAAGGAATTCTCTTTGGGATTAATCGCCAAAATAGTGGTTTAGTTATTTTTGATCGTTACTCACTTCCTAACTACAACTCGGTACTCTTTGCAACATCTGGTGCAGGTAAGTCCTACACAACGAAATTAGAAGTGTTACGTACTATGATGTTTGATACCGAAGTTATTATTATTGACCCCGAGCGCGAATACGAATATCTTGCCGAAGCTGTTGGAGGGCGATATTTCAATATTTCACTTTCTTCAGAGCACCATATTAATCCATTTGATCTTCCAGAGCCACTTTCAGATGAAGACCCGGCCGACGTACTACGATCAAATATTATTCACCTTGTAGGATTGTTTCGTATTCTCCTTGGAGGTCTCTCACCAGAAGAGGACTCGATTATTGACCGTGCTATTAACGAAACATATGCATTAAAAGATATTACGGCAAATTCAAATTTTAAAGAAATCGAACCACCTCTGATGACAGACTTTGAAATGATCCTGCAAAGCATGGAGGGAAGTGATTCATTATTGCTACGTTTGAAAAAATACACACAAGGAACATGGTCTGGTTTCTTAAATAAACCGAGTAATGTTGATATTAATAAAAAACTGGTTGTTTTCTCTATTCGAGACATGGAAGACGAGCTAAAGCCAGCTGCGATGTACATTATTACGCACTTCATTTGGGGTGCAGTTCGTAAAAATCTAAAGAAGCGCCTACTTGTGGTGGATGAGGCTTGGTGGATGATGAAATCAGATGATACAGCGTCATTCTTGTTCATGCTCGCAAAGCGTGGACGTAAATACTACCTTGGACTTTCAACTATTACTCAGGATGTTACTGACTTTATTAAATCAAAATATGGTGTGCCGATTATCACTAACTCGTCTATTCAAATTTTGATGAAACAGTCACCATCATCTATTGAAAATTTACAGAAGATCTTTAATCTTACTAATGAAGAAAAATATACACTTCTTGAATCAGGAGTAGGGGAAGGGATTTTCTTTGCAGGACTCAAACACGTAGCCATCAAGGTGATTGCGAGCTACACCGAAGATCAAATTGTCACGTCAGACCCTGCTCAAATTCTACAAATACAAAAAGCAAAAGACGAACTTGAGGCTACAGAAGCTGGGGGAAACTTTGTGAACTAGCTGACAAAGCATTTCCGCGCTATAATACTTACATGTTTATACAACAAACGAAAATAAATATCCTGCAAGGTGTTTTTAGTTTTTTTGTTGTAAGCGCGCTAACTTTTTTTGGTTTTTACACTATGACCCACGCGCAACTTGTACCTCGCTTTACAGCAAACGAAATTACTCTTGATGTAAACCCAGTAAACCCAGACGCTTTCGAAAACACCACTATAACGCTTCAAACATTTGCTGTCGATATTGACCTGTACTACATTACTTGGTTTGTTAACAAAGAAGAGGTGGTGAGTGGTTTTGGTAAAAAGTCTCTCAACGTACCTATTGGACAATATGGCGAGTCAACTTTTGTTGAAATACTTATCAAAGCTAAAGATGGTCGTATTGTTCGAAAAACAATAAACCTTCGCCCTGCTACAGTAGATGTTTTATGGGAAGCTTTTGATTCATATGTTCCACCTTTTTACCAAGGAAAAGCCTTGCCATCTCGAGGAGCAATATTAAAAGTTACAGCTATACCAAACCTTGTTATAGGTGATAACTATATTGATCATAAAAAACTGGACTATACATGGAAGTGGAACTACCGTGTTAAAGACACCTCTTCTGGTTATAATAAACAATTTATGGGAATAAAAAACTTATTTACCAACCTAGAAGAAGTATTGTCAGTAGAGGTTCAAAACACAGCAGGAACAATACGCGGGGAAGGGGAAACAAGAGTTACACTACGTGAGCCAGAGATTATTTTCTATAATACATTTCCACAAAGTTCTCAAAACAACATATCTCGCGCGCTAACAACACTAAACTCAAAAACAAATACGCCGTCTAGTATTGGAATAGCGCCATATTTTTTCTCAATAAGACCGGGCTCATCTCCAGACCTTCTTATATATAAGTGGTTAGCTAATGACGAGGTAATTGCTTCAAATAAAAAAACATTGAAAAACCTGCTCTCTATAGAGCTTAATAGTAAAGGAACAACTGAAATTAAGGCCTCAATCCAACATCCTACCGAAGACTTTCAAACAGCACGTGGTTTAATGAATATAACTTCAAGATAATATTATGATTTTACACAACCGCATTATAACTATAATTTTTATCTTTATTGCACTTGCGATATCATTTTTTATTGGTATCCCAACTACAGTATCGGCCGCATGTACTATTGCAGATGGTAACGCTAAATTTGTTAATCATCACGGAGATCAAGCAGAAACTTGGTACAGCGCAGGGTCTCGCACATTAAATATTAAAGTGACAGCAACAGACTGTGTTGGGCAAGCGCTAGATATAAAATTAATGGAGGTTGATCTTACGAGTAATGATGTTATTGAAGAGTTAGAAATTACCGTGCCGAGTAACGGAATAATTGATATTGCGATTTTGGCTGGAGAAAATTATTGTAGTACTACAACGTTAGGATCTGCGAATGATTGCGAACTATATCTTGCTGTACACTTAGCGGGCTCAAGCACCGTACTTCACACAAGTTACCCCCACCCACAAGGTAGACTTAATTACGAATGTGCTGGAGAGTGTGCAGATGCGTGGGAGATTGTTTCTAGTACGCCCGCAGTAAATGTAGGCTCGACTAATACAGCTGGAACAAGTTGTGAAATACAATCTGCTAAATTTATGAATTACCACGGAGTCCAATCAGATACATGGTTTAGTGATGAGTATGCAAGACTTTTACATATACAAATTATTGCGCCAGACTGTGCTAATGAGAAAATTTATCCATCTCTTACTGAGGTGGATAATATTCCATTTGTAGACTTGATTAACGACGATGTTAACGAGCTAGACGACAGAGATGTCCGCGTTCCTGCTAATGGGAAATTGGATCTTTATATATGGGTAGGAGAAGCCGAGTGTGAACAAACTGTTGGAGCAGATTGTGATTTATATCTAGAAATTCAAACAAGTGCAAACGCTGATGGAATAAGTTTCGGACCAACTTATTCATCTTATGAAGAACCTCAAGGTCGTCTTAGGTATGATTGTGATGATGGGTGTCTTAATTGGTGGAAGCTTGCTTCTACTATTAATGCAGACAAAACAGTAAACAATAATGTCCCAAATGTTTGCAACGTTACAAACGCGTCTTTTTCACCTTCTGGCACACAAGAAGCTGATTTTTATTCTGATGAACTACAGCCACTAGTAGAGGTTGCTATTCAAACAGAGCATTGTACTGGTCACCCAATAAAAGTAAGCGTGGTTAATAAATCAAGAGGCGATACAACTGTTTCTTCAGCTATTACAGGAGGCTTTGTTGGTGGTGTAATGCTTGGTCCCGCAGGTATAATCCCGGGAGCAATTACTGCCGTACTATTAGATGGTGACAATAATGTTCAAGCCATAGATGAGAAAGAGATACGTGTTCCATCGAGTGGACTCGTTACTATGGCACTAAAAGTCGGAGAAGACCACTGCTCGTTTGTTTCTGAAACAGGCGGTTACGAACAATGTATCTACTATTTACAAATTACTAATCCAGCTGGCTACACTTTTACTTTTCTAAAAGAAAATTCTGTTTTAAATTATAAATGTACCGGAACAGTTTCTGGTTCCCAAACAAACTGTGCACCTATAAAAAAATGGAATATGCAATCACACAACGGTCTCAATGGAAGCGGTGAATCTGTTTACAATAATCCAACGCAGAATGTCATACCTTTACACGAGGGTGACCCTTGTACAATAACAACAGGCGGGGAAACAATTGCTAGAGAAAACTGTTATGCTCTTTTAGAGCCTATTGGTAATGTAGCAGAGATTGATTTTGGGAACACAAGTAATCCGTTTACGTTAGGGGATTATGTAAACCTTATTGTAGGTATTGTAATCGGTATAGCGAGCCTACTAGCTGTAGTAATGCTTGTTGTTGGAGGTGTTCAATATATGACGACTGATGCTCTTGCAGGTAAAAGTAATGCCCGCGAGACCATTACAAAGGCTTTACTTGGCCTTGTTCTTGCTCTTGGTTCATATCTTATTCTTAAAACGATAAACCCGAATCTATTAAAAATTGAGGGGGAGGGTGGTCTTGCGCCAAAAGTAAGTCTGTCTGTCGAAGCATGGGGGGATATCCAAACCCTTTCTCCTGAAAGTTATGAAAACATAACAGGAAAACCTTTACCTACAAATGCAGAAACTATTGCTATGGCTGAGGCAGCAGCAGAATCAATCGGAGTTGAGCAGTGTGTCGCTCTTACATTGCTTGCTATGGAAAGCAAAGGGCAAGCAAACGCTATTGGGCACGATGAAAATGTAGAAGGTACGCGATCTTACGGAGCATTGTCAACCGTAGACAAACTCTATACTGGGAACCCAAAGACGGCTGGTACTTGGAAAAAGAACGACGACACTACACTGCAACCAGGTGAGGATCACTTAGGTTTAGACTGGCGGTTTAGTCACGGTATCGGCGCAATGCAAATTACATTTTTCCCAGCCGGTTATAATAACTCTTCACAGTATCAGAGTTCACCGCCACCATTATCTACAAAAACAACCGTTCCTTCGCGAACACTCAATGGTGTTACATATACACCAGTGCAAATGCTTGATCCGGAATTAAGCCTGACTGCTGGACTTCGATTGTGGAAGCAAAACTTGGGTATTTGTGAAGACATTAGAAAGGCGTTTGTCATGTATAATGGCGGTAGTTGTAACACTGGTGGACGAGCGCAAAAATATGGAGATGAGGCTAAGGTCACATACGATAGCTGTAAAGAACAAACTTCTCAGTTAGCCAGTGGTTAGATTACTAAAAATGTTATACTAAACAACACATGAAACGAAAAACTTTTCTTACAATTCTTATAGGTATCGTCATAGTTATTGTTGTTGGCATCATCGCTTTTCTTATTATTTCATTTTGGAAAGGTAATCAGGGGGGAGAACAAGACTCTGGTTTTTCTCTTTTTCCGAACAGAGATGGTAATTCTGGAGTAATAAAAACACCAGATGAACCAACTGATGAAACACTTGTCGATGAACCAACTGATGGTGGTGTTACTCAAAAAGTAGCACGTTTACGTCGACTTGCTGATTTTCCTGTTATCGCTCTATCTGCATACTATCGACCTGAAAAGGTTGTGGTTGAACGTATTATTCAAACACCCACTGAAGAGTCTGTGGATGAAAACGGAGAAATAGTTATTGAAAAAGCCGCAGCCGCAGAAACAGTTACAGAAATTCTAGACATTAATCAACTATATGCACGATATATTAAACACGAAGACGGCGCCGTGTTCACAAGCAAGATCGCAAACACTCTTTCACAACAACAAACAACATTGGGGAGTATTCCTTATGCAGGAGATGGCCTTGTTGGAAATAATGGAAAAAGTATAGTATATAGATTTTTTAATGACAACAGTCAAACAATTGAAACGTTTATGGGGACTATTTCTAAAAAAATTATTCCAGCGGCAGTTTGTGCTACACCACTACTAAACGAAATAACAAGCGATAGTGATACATCTCAAATTATTCTTTTACAAGAATTTCTTGCATATACACTAGAAAGTGACGTGATCTCGGACGGTCAACTTGGTGCTACTACAAAAAAAATGCTACGTGATTTTCAAAATCTAGAAGGTTTAGACACTACCGGTTTGGCTGACAGTTCAACACTAGCATCTATAAACAATACTTGTATTCCTATTGTGGAAGAAAAAATTGCGGCAAATAATCCTATAAATCTTGATGGGGTTTTCCTAACAGAGAACATATCAGCGATGTCGATGTCCCCTTCAACAGAAGACCTGGTTTATTTTACTGAGCAAAAAAACGAAACTATTATAGTAACATTAAATTTTGCAACACGTGCTTTACGTCAAGTGTTCACAACACCATTTTCAGAATGGACACCATATTGGACAGGTAAAACCACTGTTAATATGCACACAAAACCATCAGGCTTAGTTGAAGGGTATTTTTATAATCTAGACACAGAGACAGGTAATCTTAGTAAAATAGAAGATGGAATTCTGGGACTTACCGGTGTTGCAAATTCAATTCAAAACAAAATTTTTACCTCAAGCGGCGGTGATGATATTATTAGTAGGGTTTTCGATACAATTAACGGAAAAAATCTAATCGTTTCATTTAGCACTCTTCCAGAAAAATGTGTGTGGGCACAAGATGGTATTATTATTTACTGTGCTGTTCCAGACTTTGTTGGACGAGGACTCTATCCTGATGATTGGTATAAAGGAAAAGTATCGTTTACTGATAGTATGTGGTCACTTAATACAGCAACAGGGGAGACGCGTCAAATTGCAAACCTCTCTACTGAAGGTGGTGAAGATTTTGATGTTATTAAACCAACACTAGAAGAGAATGAACTCTATTTATTCTTTATAAACAAGAAAACTGGTGAGCCTTGGGTATTAGAAATATAAAATATTTATGTAAAACAAAAAGCCCGCAAGGGCTTTTTGTTTTAGTTTCTTAGTTTTCTTCTGCATTAACAACAACTCGTCTTTCTTTCCCTTCACCAGTTGATGAGGTGGTAACTCCAGGAAAACTGCTGAGATACGAATGTACAATCAATCGATCGTAGGCAGTCATTGGTTCAAGTTCAATTTCTCGATTGAAAGAAACCGCTCGGTCAGCAATAATTTTTGCTTTTGTCTTAATTTCTTCAATCTTTTTACTGTGGTAGTTATTAATATCAATAAGAAAATTTGGTACTGTACCGTCTTTTATTTTATTTTCAACTATTTTGCGCACTAGGTAATTTAAAGAGCGTAGTGTTTCGCCGTTCCTTCCAATCAAGTGACTAGGCTCTTCAAGCTCTAATACAAACTTAACTAAATTAATCTCTTCATCACGAACAACAGCGATGTCCTCTACAGGACACATAGTGTGCTCTAGAAGCTCTTGTATTGTTTTAATGATATCTTTGTTCATAGCTATTTATAGCCTATCCTACTGTGTCACTTTGATCAAGCTTTCTTCTAATAAAGAGCTCTTGTCCTATAGTAAACAAGTTAGTGGTTAACCAGTACAGTGCGACTGCAGCAGGAACAATACTCGCAAATATTGCAATCATGACAGGAAGAGTAAACTTCATACTTTTTTGCATACTTTGCATCATCATTGCTTGACTGTCTTTTTCTTTTTCTTCTACACCATCTTCTTTTGGTGACTCTTGCATAACAGGAGATAGGCGAACTTGAATAAATTGCGCAACTCCTGTAAGAAGTCCCAGTAGAATGCTTTTTACTCCTAGATCAAGACCTAGAAAATTGAGATTGAGAGCGTCAGGAATTGATATAAAACTATACAGAATATCTGGCTGAATAGTTAATCCAGTAAGAAATACAGTATATAAAACTAAAATTATTGGAATCTGTATTAACGTAAGAAGACAGCTCGAAAATGGATTTGTATTATGCTCTTTCATAAGTTCCATCATCTTTTTTGCCTGTAACTGCTTGTCATCTTTGTATTCCTCCTGTATTTGTCTTCGTTTTGGCTCAAGCTTTTTCTGAATCACTTGATGCATAATCGCCTTGTATGAAAACGGTGCCAAAAGCACACGTACAATAATAGTAAGCGCAATTACCGCAATTCCAATACTTCCCGCGGTTCCAATGTGTGACAGAAAAATTAGTGCGTTATAAAAAACTTCGTAAAGCCATGTTCCTTGTAGCCATATTGTAATACCCATATAAGAGGCATTTTAACAGAAAAGTGTTTATTTTTCCTCTCTTTCTTCTACTGGGTCATAGATTGAGCGTTTTGAAAAGGGGTGGCACGAAAAAATACGCTGTACACCCATTATAAAACCCTTTAAACCATACTGTTCAACCGATTGTTCCATATAGTGTGAACAAGACGGTTCATATCGACAACTACTAAACCTATTCATTACAGGTTGTAATAATAAGCGATATATATATATTAAAATCTTCATTACTATTTTCATTTTAAGACAACGCCTTATTTACTGTTTTTTCAAGTTCGTTATAAAAAATTTTAGCATCAAGTTTTACACTATCTTTTAAACACTGCACCACCATAGATAAAGGTGGGGTGGGGGATATATTCATTTTATCAATACTGCTATAAACACGTCGCCTAATTTTATTACGCAATACAGCAGTCGGTGCAATCTTTTTAGAAACCATTACTGCATATTTCTTATGTTCAAGACGTTTAGGTTTCGCAATAATAACCTTAAAATATGACGTATGCGTTGTTTTTCTTTGTAACCCAAATACTAAAGCAACGCCCTTGGTATTAAGACGTTGTTCTTTAGATAACATAATATTTTAAAATTAGTTAAGCGTAAGCTTAGCTCGTCCTTTTCGTCGACGTCTAACCAGTACACGTCGTCCACCTGGTGTTCGTTTTCGAGCAAAAAAACCATGTTTTTTACTTCGTTTTCGCTTTTTTGGTTTATACGTTGTTGACATAATTGTTTAATCTAAAATAAGTAAACTGTATCTGAGTTTTGAGACACCTTTCTATCTCATCAGTAACGGAACGGATTGTACATTATTATATTGTTTTTCGCAACTGTTTCTTAAAAAAACTTAGTGCTATACTTTATCCACAAGATATCCACAAAGGTTCACTTATAAACAGGCTTATCAACAGTTAGTAACACCGTTATAATAGAATTATTATATGTCATTATACGATACCAACAAATTATGGGAAGACTCACTAAGCGCTCTTGAGCTCGAGATATCAAAGCCTAATTTTAATACCTGGTTTAAAAACACACATATTGCCAAAGAAGACCGAGGAACAGTCTCTGTTGGTGTACCAAATGAGTTTGTAAAAGAATGGTTATACTCAAAATATCATAAAACTATCCTAAGGGCTTTACGCGGTACTGAAAGTAGTATACGTAGTGTCGAGTATGTTGTAAGTAAAAATAAAGAAAAGAATGTTGAACATAATGAAAACAGTTTAACAGGAGAGTTAAATAGTCTTCCTTTACATAATCTTTATGTAAATAAAAAAGACAATCTTAATCCACGTTACACTTTTGATACATTCATAATTGGACCATTTAATGAGCTTGCTTACTCAGCAGCCCAAGCTATTGTAAAAGAACCTGGTATCTATAATCCGCTCTTTATTTATGGAAACACAGGGCTTGGGAAAACCCACCTTATTCAAGCAGTGGGGAATGCTCTTAAAGAAACAAATGATGACTATAAGATCTATTATGTGAGCTCAGAAAAATTCTCAAATGATTTTGTACACGCTATTCAGTCAAATCAGCGAAATATTTTTAAAGAAAAGTATAAAAAATATGATGCGATTATTATGGATGATGTTCAATTTTTGTCTGGTAAAGAAAAAACTCAAGAAGAGCTTTTTCACCTATTTAATGTGCTTTATGACAATCAAAAACAAATTATTTTCTCATCAGACAAACACCCAAATTATATACCAGGACTTGAAGACCGTTTAAAATCAAGGTTTTCGGCAGGTATGATTATTGATGTTACAAAACCAGAATACGAGTCTCGCTGTGCTCTTTTACAAACAAAAGCACGTGGTTTCTCTGAAGACATACCTAAAGAAACCTTGGAGTATGTAGCACGACATGTTGAGGGTAATATACGAGAATTAGAAGGTATTTTAAATTCTATTGTTTGCCAAACGCGTCTTAAAAAGCGAATACTATCGACACAAGAGCTTAAAAACCTTATTCGAAACAACATTAAACCTCGTCGATCAGTCAATATTAGTGAGGTTGTCGAAGCGATTGCAAAGTTTTATGATACTGATACAGAAATTATTTATGATAAAACTCGTCGTAAAGAAATTGTAAAAACACGACAAATTATTATGTATATTCTCCGTGAAGACTTCAATATCTCATATCCTATGATAGGGAAGCGACTTGGTGGTCGTGATCACACTACCGTAATCCACTCGTGTAACAAGATAGAAAGAGTGATGCAGGTAGACAGTGGTCTTGCACAAGAAATTGAACAATTACGCACGATTCTTTCTGGATAACCGTGTATAAACATGTGGGTAATGTGTCTATAAATACTGCATGAAAACTGTATAAACCGTTAAAGACTTACTCGAATTAAAAACCTATAAATTTACCACATTAAATTCATGCTTTTTTCACAGACTTATACAGTTATCAAAACCTTAAAAAGTGTTTATGTATAATACATTAAACACTTGTCCACACTTTCCACAAGATATAACAATACTATCAGTTTTATAAAAGAAGTATATAATTATTATATTATGATCGCTACATGTTTATTAGAAAAACTCAGCAACGCAGTTGGGAAGATAGAAAAACTTGCTACTAAACAAGCAGGATTACCTGTTCTTGCTGGTATTCTTATTGTAGTCAAAGAAGGAGTTATTGTATTACGAGCAACCAACTTACATGTAGGTGCAGAAATAACTATTGCGGCACAAACCAAAGAGGATGGAATTGTTGTTATTGATGCGCAAGTATTACAACGAACACTAAGTTCTTTAGGTAAAGAAAAAAAAGTAAGTCTTGCATTAAAAGATGGAAACATTGTTTTAGAAACAGAAAAAACAAACCTTTTAATAAAAGCTTATGCGCCAGATGATTTTCCGACACTTCCTCGTGATATTCAAGGTGTTAAATTTGTAATTCCAGTAGAGAAATTTCTCAACGGAGTAGAGTCAGTATATTATAGTGCTTCTCGTTCTGATATTAAACCAGAAATATCAAGTGTATATATATACGAAGAAGGTGGAGATATCATTTTTGTTGCCACTGATTCATTTCGTTTAGCTGAAAAGAAAATTCAAATTAAAGATATTCCTGAGTTTGATGGAGTGCTTATTCCTGTAAAAAACATTACAGAGATTATACGACTCATTCAACAAGAGTCTGGGGATTTAGAGATTGTATTAAGTGAAAATCAAATTTCGTGCACATCTCAAGGTGTATATTGTACTTCACGACTTGTTGATGGTTCATTTCCTGACTATAGGCAAATTATACCAAAAGAAAAAGAGACGACCATGACAATGGTACTTGATGATTTAAAACAAGGACTTAAAGTAATTTCAGTTTTTTCAGACAAATATAATCAAGTTGATTTTAATATTAATTCTGAAAATAAAGAGTGTATTATTAGTTCGGCCCATTCAGATATTGGTTCTAGTACTACTAATATTCCTGCTAAGATAGAAGGTAGTTCAGTAGAGTCACGCCTTAACTACACCTATATTACTGATTCATTTCAATCAATTGAAAAAGACAGTATTCAGTTTGTTTATAATGGAAATATAAAACCCATTACTATTTCAGGAGTAAATGACGAGTCTTTTCTCTATCTTATTATGCCAATGAATAGGTAATATGGAAGAGGGTTTTAAATCTAATAATATTAAAAGCTTTCTTAGTCGTTTTAAAAAACTAGGATCTCCTAATAGGAAAATAAAAGAACTTTTTATAAGTGAACTATATGATAAATATAAAATAGAAGTGCAGGGAGATCAGGTGAGAGTGTTGAAAAACCATATTTATATACGAACAACACCTATTAAAAAAACAGAGATTATTAAAAGAAAAGAACAACTTATTCATTCCTTGAAAGAGCAACTCTCTTTAGATTTTTTAGATATTAATTAAAGTTTAAGGTGAGAACTTTTTCAGTTCGGTTATAAAACTCATCAGTCACAGTCACAGAGAGAGTATTTTCTGTATTTGGGATTACCACGCCAGTATCTTCTGGTGTAAAAGTAAAAATGTTTGTTTCGGTTGACCCAACATAGTGACCATTAAGGAAAATTTTTGTATCAAGTATATTAAAAGTAGATTCTATTTCTGTTTCTATAGAAATAGAATTATTGAGATTGTGGGACGAATCTTCAATAGGGTTTATTACAGTAACAATAGGTTGGTTTTCTTCTGTGTGAACATCGTCGTAGAATATTGGAATATCAATATCGGTACCACTAAGTGCCTCAGGTTTGTTTTGCTGTAACCATTTTTGAACTACAGGCTCCCATTGCTCATATTGATTATCAGAAGCTTTATTTTCTGGGATAGGGCCGCGAGGGTTATTTTTATTTATCCAGTGTAATATAGAGTGTGGTGTTCCCGTAACTAAATAGTCACGCGTTTCAGGTGGTGTAAAAATAGTAGCTAGTTTTTTACTAACTGTATCAACTGCAACCGCTTCACCGCCTTGCCAGACACCACGTAAAATAGGTTTTAAGTCTTCACTGTCTTGGTCTGAAACTGGTTCAGTGAAATATTCTCGGGGCATTTTTTGTAAAGACTTGTTCATAATTTCTCGCCATGTTGAACCAGAAATAGAAGATCCTCGTCTCATAGATGTGTTGTTGTTATTTCCTGTCCATACACCAACAACAACATTAGGGGAGTATCCAACAAGCCACGCATCTTTGTTACTATTGGTGGTACCAGTTTTTGCGGCTACATCGTAATTTTCTCCAAAGTATAAAAATGATTGTGCACCAAATAGTGGGGTGCGTGCCTCATTATCACTTAAGATACTATTAATAATATTTGCAGCGTTCTGGTCAATTACCTGTCGAGCGTGTGAGGTAAACTCCTCTAACACATCACCATTTTTATCTTCGATACTTAAAATTGCTACTGGGTCGTTACGAACACCAGCTGTTGCAAAAACACCGTAGGCGCTTGTCATATCAATAAGTGACACTTCACCACCTCCCAACACAAGCGTTAGTCCATAACGATTCCCATTACGATCAAGTGTGGTGATCCCCATATTTTTTGCTGTTTTTAGTGAGTCTTCGAGACCTGTAAGATAGAGTAGTTTTACTGCGGGAATGTTACGTGATTGTGCTAGTGCGTTACGTAAAGTAATAGGGCCATCTTCCTTATTGTCGTAATTTTGTGGACTATAACAATTACCTTCGCTATGTAATTCAAGGGCGCTACACGAAGTAGAAAACTGTGTACGAACATCAAAAAGAATAGTTTCATCAGTGTAACCCTCTTCCATAGCAGTAAGGTAAATAAAGGGCTTAAATGAGGATCCTGGCTGTCTGTTTGCAAGAGTAACATTGAAGTTACCTTCGTTTTCGACATTAAAATAGTCACGAGAACCAACCATAGTTAAAATCTGACCAGTTTTTGGATCAATAACAATAGCCCCTTGGTTGCTTGCACCCCATTCTTTTTCGTTAATTTCTGCGTTTACACGCACAGTGTCCTCAGCGAATTGTTGTAATTCGTAATCAAGAGTAGTAATAATTTTTAACCCACCATTTTCAACTGCATCAGAACCATATCGTTGTTCCAAATAACTTCGTACATACTGCACAAAATGTAATGCTTTTGCAGAGTTTTCTTTTTGTGGACGAAAGACCACATCTTCGTCGTGTGCATCACTGTATGTTTCTTCGTTAATAAAACCAAGTTCCAACATTTTACGAAGGACTAAGTTTTTTCGGTCTTCAAGCAAATCAACATTTTGTCCATAAGGTGAGAATAGTGTAGGTGCGTTTGGTAGGGCGGCAAGGTATGCACTTTCAGCAACTGTTAGTTCACTCGCGCTTTTACTAAAAAAAGATTGAGAGGCTTCCTCTATGCCATAAATAGTTCCTCCATATGGTGCTACGTTTAAATACTGAGCTAAAATTTCGTCCTTAGTAAGCTTTTGTTCAAGTCGTGGGGCCAAGAACCACTCTTTAATTTTTCGAGAGATCTGACGCTCTGAAGTAAGTAAGGTATTTTTTACTACTTGTTGTGTAATAGTTGAACCACCTTGAACCCCACCACTACGAAGTCCAATCTTTCCAAGTACAGTGTAGAGAACACCACGAATAGTTGCCATAACATCAATACCGTGATGTTGGTAGAACTGATCATCTTCAATAGCTACGATAGCGTTTTTAGCATGTACACTAATTTCTTCGCCACTGACCACGGTTCGTTTGATGTTTTCATGAATATCATAGAGAACAATCTCTCCTGTACGGTCATAGATTTTTGTAGACTCAGAAACCTTGCGCTGGTCAAATGTATCGAGATTCGGAAGCTGTAATGTTCCTAGCCAAACCAATAGAAGTCCAGAAAAAAGAAGCCCAATACCAACAAACCCAATAAGGATAACTGTTGAAAAGTGGTGTATAAAGTGTGCAAAAGCTGTTAACTTCTTTTTTAGTGTTTTTAAATATTTCTTCACTATATGAGATGACTGTTTCATAAGGTATATATTACAACATTATTGCTTATTCAGGTAGTAGTATTTGGTAATAAAAAATATTTAAGTGTTTATAATAACTCTTACTAGTGCGGGGATAAGAAGTCGGGAGTATTTGGCACAAATGGTCACCTGATATAAATATTGGTCTCATAATTCCGTTTACAGCTAAAATCAGATAGATACAAAAAAAGAGTTTGTATCTATGATGATTGTTTATAAAAAAGCCCAACAACTTCAAGTTGTTGGGCTTTTTTATTTACCTTGCTTCTGCTACACTTTCTACATGTTTGGAAGAAATAAGATAATTACAGATGAAGTCAAAATTGACGAACTTCTTTCTCGAGGAGTTGAACAGGTTCTTGTGCGTGAGCACCTTAAAAAACAACTTCTTTCTGGTAAGCAGCTACGAGTAAAATTTGGCATTGATCCTACGGGCCCAACCGTTCATCTAGGACGTTCGATTCCTCTACGCAAGCTCAAGGCTTTTCAAAAACTAGGACATACGGCGGTGCTTATTATTGGTGATTTTACCGCAACAATTGGTGACCCTTCAGATAAGTTGGAAAAACGACCCATGTTGACCAAAGAAAAGATTCAAGAAAACATGAAGAATTATAAAAAGATTCTTGGAAAAATTCTTGATTTAGATAAGGCTGAATTTCACTACAATAGCAAATGGCTTTCAAAGCTTGGTTTTATGGAAACAGCGCAACTTGCTGAAAGTTTTTCTGTGCAACAAATGACAAAACGAAGAAATTTTAAGGACCGTCTTGATGCTAATGAGGATATTTCACTGCGTGAATTTATGTACCCTATTATGCAAGGATACGATTCAGTACAAATAAAGGCAGATGTCGAGATCGGAGGTCTTGATCAGTTGTTTAACTTACTGGCAGGACGCAAGGTTCAAAAACACTATAATATGCCAGAACAGGACATACTAGCAACATCAATGCTTGATGGTCTTGATGGTCGTAAAATGTCGACGAGCTGGGGAAATGTTGTAAACATTACCGATGAACCAGGTGATATGTTTGGTAAAATTATGTCGTTAAATGATGGTCTTGTTCTTACTTATTTTGAACTGTGTACTGAGGTGTCGCAAAGTGATTTAAAAGAAGTAAAAACAATAATCGCAAAAGATCCTATGCGTGCAAAGAAAAAACTGGGATTGGAAATCGTTACGTTGTATCATGATGAAAAAAATGCCGAGCAGGCTCAAAAAAAATGGGAAGATACATTTCAAAAAAAGGCTATTCCAGTAGATGCGAAAAAAGTTTACGTAAAATTGAAAGTACCTCTTGTAGATATTTTAATTAAACAAGGAATAGTTGCATCAAAGACAGAGTTTCGGCGATTAGTAAAAGATGGCGCTATCAAGTTTTACGGAAAACTAGAAGAGAGAAAAATTATTGATCCCGAAACACTTGTTTCAGAATCAGGGGATCTTAAGATAGGAAAAAAACGATTCTTAAAGATTGTAGTGAAAAAAGATTCATAAAACAAAACCACCGATAGGTGGTTTTGTTTTATACTATTCCGAATTGTAATCTCAGATCCTGAAACCAGTTCAGAATGACAGAGATAGTAAGGTTTTGGGTATGTTATTCCTCGTCACTATATGGAATATCGAGGTCGTCATCGTCGTCGTCAAGAAGAGCACTTAATGTGTCCTCTCTGTCGCTCCTTACTCCAGACAGTAAAGTATCAGTGTCATCATCTTCGTCCTCTGTTAATTCATCGTCTTCTAACTCGTCTTCGGAGGTTTTTTCCAAGTCGTCACTACTCATATACTGTGATAAAAAAATAAGCTAATAAGATACGTTATTTTTGTACTTCATTTGTAACAAAAACAAAGATTTGATGCAATACCTTTGTTATAAATTTTTGTGGAAAAGCCATTAAACTATAAAGAGAGAAGTTTCCGCGACGCAGAATGTGTTAATGCAGTCGCAATCGCATCAATTTCATCGTCAATATATTTTCGATCTTCAAGTCTTACAAGTTGTTTTACCATAGTCTGCACCTGCTCTTTGTTGGCCCTTCCGTAACCTGTAACTGCTTGTTTAATCTGGAGTGGTGTATATTCAAATACACTGAGACCAGATTGTTTTGCGGTGCTTATCATGGCTCCGCGGGCTTCGGCAACACGCATCGCTGTTTTCTGATTATTTTGAAAAAATAGATTTTCAATAGCAAGCTCTGTAACACTGTACTCTTGAATTAAGCGATCCAGTTCAGTAATAAATAAGTTAATTCGGTCAGGTACGTCGAGCTCTTTTGGCGTTTGAAAACAATCTGAATACAATAATGTTTCAAGATTTTTATCTTTGTTTAATATAGCAACTCCAATACGGTCGTAACCAGGGTCAATTCCAAGAATATTCATATGGTTAGTGTAGCACTACGCGGCATTAGTATATACGTCTTGCACGTCTTCATTTTCTTCGATAGCGTCAACAATATCAGAAAGTTTTTCTAGGTCGTTGTCTTCAATATCCATAGTGGTATTAGGTTCCCAGTCACCCGTCTCTAGATTTTTTGTAAAGTTCCAAGCAACTGACCCTTGCGCACCAAGTGACGCGCCCGCCTTACTAAGAGTATGTTTTATCTCCTGGCTTGTTCGGTTATTATTGTCGGTAAGTCCAGTAATGAGTATTCCAATACCAGCTGGTCCATAAGCTTCGAACATAACAGGAGATACATCGCCAGACTCCGATGCCTTTTTAATAGCTCGATCGATGTTGTCTTTTGGCATGTTGGCTTGCTTGGCTTTCTCTAAAGCCATCTTAAGTTCGGGTGAATTAATATCACCATTACATGCTTTTGCAGCTACTTGAATAAGTCGTACAATCTTGCCAAAAATGGCACTCTTCTTTGCGTCTGTTGCTGCTTTCTTGTGTTTAATTTTACTCCATTTATTGTGTCCTGACATATATATAGGATATACGATTAGTCCTTAATTTTCAAGCGCTCTTGACAATTCGTCTTATGAGGAGTTATATATAATGAAACTGTAAATATAAATTTTATATTTTGAAACTATGAAAACAAGAACCGTTTACTTTGTTGAGGTGTGTAAAAAATATACTCCTCGTATTTGTGCTTTTACTTTCTTCCTTACAGCTCTTCTGGGTTACACAGGGATACTTCCTGATGTTATTGGATACTTCTCGCTTGTTTTTGTCGTGACACCCACTTTTTTTCTATGGATGCTTACAGACACTGTAGCTGAGAATTTTGAAACACTAAAAGAAAAAGACCTTATCTTAGATGAGGAGTTAGGTGTTTTACTCAAAAGGCCTTTAAATCAATCAATTACATTTTTTCCTTTTATAGATGTAAGACTGAGAAACTGGAGACATAAAAAGCTTATCAAGATTCATTGTGACGGTCATGGTGAGTTACTGAAAAATCCAGAGTGGTTTAATTTTCAAGTTGAAGTCTTTAAAAACAAAACAAAGCTACGAAATTATAAATCTTACATGACGCGCATGAACGCATTAAGTAGACTTATCAGACGTAAAGCAAGAGAAGAGTTTAAAAAAGAGATTGATTTTTCTTATGAAAAATTTCCAGTCTAAAAACTCCTCTATCAAGCAAAAATCAAACCCTTCTGAAATTAATTAGAAGGGTTTGTTTTTTTATGTAGTTATCGCTCGACCTTTGCCTTTTTATTGCTATAATGCTTTATATATGGAAATACCAAAGGACATACAGGTAATTATGGACCAATTAGAGCAAGAGATCGAGGTATCTGCTGATGATTTGAAACGTCTGGAGACATGGTATACTGGTTCTGTAAGAAAATTACAAGACGATATTGAAATTACTAAAATTAAGAAAAGTTTTGATATATAATATAAGTTATATATACAAGATACATCATCTATATGAAAGATTTTATAACACCAGAAGCTATTGAAGGAGGGTCACAAGCCGAAACGAAAGAAAAATATGTAAAAAAAGAAGGAATGCAAAATCCAGAAGTAATTCGAGAGCTTGCTCACGAAGCTGCTAATAAAATTAGTGATACATCTGAAAATATTGGAAAACTTGAACCTCAAACGAAAGAGCAAGAAGAGAGGGCTGGGTTTTTCAAAAATATTGGAAACAAGATTAAGGGTGCTTTTGCAAGTAAAGAATTATCACCACAAGATCAGTTAGTAAAAGATATTCGAGACCTTACACACTTTACTACATCAAATGCAGGGCTTGGTGGTTTAGGAAATATTTCAGGAGGAGGCTTTGCTGGGTTGTCAGCAATTGCTGAACGATATGGTATTCCAGAAGAGAAGATTAGTGACATCGGCAAACTTCAGAAAGAGGTAGACGATATGGATAATGGTACAGAAAAAGTTACTAAAATTAAAGAGTTAAATACTCGTAAGTTAAATGTTACGCAAGATATGCGAGCATCAATTGAAAAATAGAAATATTACAAAATAAAAACCGACGTTATGTCGGTTTTTATTTTGTAATATTTATATGCTCGTAAGCTTTCTCTGTTGCAAGACGACCGCGAGCTGTTTTTTCTAAAAATCCTTGTTGTATAAGGTATGGTTCAATAACTTCTTCTATGGTTGATTCTTCTTCTCCGGTCGCTGCAGCAAGCGTTTTAAGCCCTACAGGACCTCCTTTAAACTTGTCGATAATAACATGTAATGTGTTGCGATCGCTTTGTGTAAGACCTGATTCATCAACACCAAGTAATTGTAATGCCTTGTGCACTGTATCACGATCAAGTGGTGTTTTGTGCACTTGTGCGTAATCTCGGATTCTCTTCAAAAAATAATTTGCAGTACGTGGTGTTTGTCGGCTACGAAGTGCAATTTCTTGAATAGCATCTTCGTCTAATGTAATATCTAAAATTTCAGCACTTTGTTTTGCAATTTGCGCAATTTCTTCTTGGGAATAAAATTCCAAACGGTGAACACCACCAGAGAAACGACTACGCAGAGGCGAAGAGAGTAGAGATAGTCTTGTTGTTGCTGCAACAAGTGTAAATGGTGGTAACTCCAATTGAATAGTTCGAGCCGACGGTCCTTTACCAAGAATAATATCAAGCACGCCAGATTCCATAGCAGGGTAGAGCACTTCTTCAATTGATTTGTTTAATCTGTGGATCTCATCAATAAAAATTACATCACCTGGGTTGATGTTTGTGATGATACTTGCAAGGTCGCCGACCTTTTCAATAGCAGGTCCTGAAGTAATTTTCATCTGTGCACCGATCTCTTTTGCAATCAGATGAGCGAGTGTTGTTTTACCAAGTCCAGGTGGTCCATAGAGTAAAATATGTTCTGGTGAATGCTCACGTTCTTTTGCAGCAGTTAAAAGAATGCGCAGGTTTTCTTTAATGATAGGTTGCCCAACATAAGCGTCCCAATTAGCTGGTCGCAACTCTTTATCTAGTCTTCCTTTGTATTCATTTTCACTCATAATTCAGTGTATTATATCACGAATTGTTGATAACATGTTGAAAACTTTATAATATTTAAATTCATTCGTTACGACTCTTTTGCTGAAAAGCCTTATATTACTTGATTACCTTAACAATATTGATTATTAAGGTAATAAAAAATCGCCTTAAAGGGCGAAAAGTAATAAAAAGAGCTTGACAAAAAAAATTAATATGCTAAACTTGTAGCAACATTGAAAGTCCCAAACGGGAATTTTTATTTGAACAATATAATATTTTTTGGGCAATACCTTGAGGTAATTGCTCTCCCAGTAATTAGATTCACATCTTATGGTCTCTATTGCGAGGACGATCTGGTATCTTGACTTGTATCAAGAATTTCTGAATTTATCCTTAGCGTAACGACCACTTATAACGCGCAACGCCTATAAGAAATTACTAGGAGAGTTATGATCTCAAGGTTTTTTGTTTGGAACGACTTCTTTTTTTATATTAGCACGAAGATTTATGCTGTAAAGGAGAGAGTTGTGTATAACAACACTTAAGACAGTTGCTCAATGCGTTCACGTATGTTGCGCAATACGCTTGCAGTACCCGTCTGGGTGCTTTTTTCTTTACGTAATTCAGAGAGCTCGTTCATTAATAAATCAATCTCTTTTTCAGCTTGCTGTGATTCACTTGGAAATGATAAAGCATTTGGGTCACGCTTTAAAATTTGTGCGACCGTGTGTTCTACTATGTGAATTTTATTTTTCATATTTACATCACCAGAAGAAGCAGACTGTTGTTCTAGTATTTTTAAATAATCAATCAGTAAACTTACTTCAGTTGTCGTTGAGTCAGTTGTCGAAATAGTCTGTTGAGAAATAATTGGTGCAGAAACTGGTTGCGTCTCAGGTGTTACAGTTTCTGTAGTAATAGATATTTCTTCCTCTGCAATCTTTTTCCTATGCTTCTCCACATACTCTTTCATTTCAGGAAAAATTTCCAAATCTTCCTCAAGATCGACAACTTTTTGAATCTCTTCTAGTGAGGTAATTCCAGAAAGAATCTTACTTACACCATCCTCTTTCATAGTTAAAATACCTTGCGCTGCTGATACAATTTTAATTTCGCGTTCTGAAGGGTGAGTCTCCAAGGTCTTTTGAATATCTTCATCAGCAAGGATAGCCTCATATACACCAAGTCGTCCCTTGTATCCTGTTTTTCCACATTTATCACATCCAACAGGTTTCCAAATTTTTAATGGACCCTCTGTTTCAAAACTAAGACCTGAAAAATCTTTATGAAGTGTTTGCGCGTTTACAATAGTGGTGCGAAGAATCTTTTCATCTTCACCTTCGGCGACACCTTCTACTTTACAATGTTCACAAAGTTTTCGTACTAAACGTTGCGCAATAGTAACAGATAGCGCAGCAGCCAAAACTCCAGGAATAACACCTAAATCAAGTAGTCGAGGAATAGCGCCCGCAGCGTTATTTGTGTGAAGTGTTGAAAGCACAAGGTGACCAGTAAGTGATGCATTTACTGCAATCGTTGCAGTTTCGTTATCACGAATCTCACCAACAAGGGCAATATCAGGATCTTGACGCATAGCGGCACGAAGTCCAGCTAAAAAGTCGTAACCTTTTTCATGATCAACCTGTGTTTGTGTAATTCCAGCAAGATGATATTCGATTGGATCCTCAATAGTAATAATTTTAATTTCAGGACTGTAAAGATATTTCAAAAAAGAATACAGCGTTGTTGTCTTACCAGAACCTGTCGGACCAGTTGTTAATATAAGCCCGTTTGGTTTTCCAATTTCTTTTATTAAGATTTCAAGCAGTCGTTTTGGAATACCTAATTGCTCTAAACCAACATTGATACCTTTTGGATTCAAAATACGCATTACGATTCCTTCACCGTAGGCGCTTGGTACCACTGATGTACGAATTTCAATTTGTTGACCATCGTACTCAATAGAGAAACGACCGTCTTGGGCATCTTCGGTTTGAGTAAGTTTTAAGCCAGAGAGCAATTTAACACGAGAGTTCAACATGTGGTTGTCATCATGACTCAAGGTAACAACTTCGTGCAGAACACCATCTTGGCGAAAGCGAATATGAACCTCGTCTTCTTGTGGTTCAATGTGAATATCTGAAGCACCTGTTGCAATACCGCTACCAAATAAAATTTCCATGAGGCGGGAAACCTTGTGAGCAGGTTTATTTTTAATAATCTCAGCAAACAAGTTCGCGATATCTTCGTTAGTATGAACAGAATTTATAATATTTTTTAGTGACGCTTCTGAAATATCTAAAAGACCACCTGCTGATTCAAAAGCAAGAGAAATATCTTTGTACCGATCCCAAGACTTTTCAAGACTTTTTTGTGACACCATATACATGGTTACCTGGTAACCCTGCTCAGTGAGCTCGGTAACTTTGTTGCGCGTTGCTTCACGAAGGGGAGAGCGAGCTGCAACATGTAAGTTTTTTGCAATAAGCTTGAAAGCTGCCATTTCGAGGCGCTTGGCGTCTTCTTCTAGAATTATACGTAAAGCGTCAGTGTCGATCGCAACACCTGTCATATCAATATAAGCTACCCCTATTTTTTGGGCAGTTTTTTGAACGAGAGCCTCTTCTTCTCGTTTTCGGATATCAGCAAGCTGTTCCGCTTGTTTATCATCGTTAAATTGGACCATATAATACTATTATTCTAGCACTCTTTTTACAGTAACAGTAGCTGTTTGAGTGGAAAAACATTGAAAAATAAGGGCGCAGGACGTTTCTATCACAAAAGCTGAAGTGAGAGAAAGTGCTTGACATTTGCACGAAAACATGCTAATATATTCTTAAATCGAGAAAAGTTTGACAGATTGTGATTTATATTGTGTTGATGAAGATTTAGGTGTTATCTGAGGTAGCTGTAGTTATTTCAGATAACACTTAAATCAAATATTCAAATTAAATCAAATATCATGAAAAATAAAACTATTTTTTTCGCGCTTGTAATGAGCACAATGTTCTTTTTTAACCAAGTAAAAGCACAACGTGTATGGTGTGAGTTTAACACCACCGCGTTTGTTGTAACACCAGATCCTAGTTTAGGCGAAGAGTTGCGACATACTACAGAGGCAGCGCTTCTGTGGATTAAGATGGATCCTGCATCCGACCATAATAAAAGTGGAGAAGATGGAGGGTGTTTTTTGAAGCCGTATGATCACAAATTTATTGCTCAAGGAAAGACTCCTGTTCTAATACCGTATTGTGCCAACAAGATTGTTGAGTACAAATGGATAAAAGCTGAGACTACTGAACCAGTTGTAACTACAAGTCCTAAAGGGGGAAAAGTTACAACAAGAACGATTACTACACCTAACCGTGTTGTAATTAATCAGACTTTTAACACTCCTAATGGAAACAGTCAGCCTTATGCTGGTGGTGGTAATGGAAACAGTCAGCCTTATGCTGGTGGTGGTAATGGAAACAGTCAGCCTTGCGTTGACTGTATCGATGAGCTCAAAGATGGCATCAAAATCGGCAAAGATCTCTACGCAGACGGTGTAGATAAAGGTCTTGAAGCTGCTGAACGCGGTTCTCGTATTGGTGGGTCCGGCTCAGGTGGTGGTAATGTTTATTCAACTGCTCCTCAACCACAAGTCATTCAGATGCAGCAACAACCACAAAGAAGTGGTGGCGGCAACGGAGCTGCTATTGCAGGAGCTGTTCTAGGTGGAGCAGGTCTTATTTACAATATTGTAGCTGATGTAGCTGGTGTTAACGGACGTTTTCGCCGCCAATCTGGTGGTGTAACGAATGTTAATAACTGGAATACAGGTACTAATTCTGGTACCAACCCGGGCACTGTTCCGTTTGGTCAACCAGGTGCTAATCTTTGGTAGTAATCCAAGGTAATTTTTAAAGTTTCGATCTCCGTCAATGGTAGATCGAAACTCTTTTTCAGATTTTAATCAGAGAGATTGAGGTTTGAAAGAAGGGTTGACAATTATCAAATAGTGTGATATTATATATTTATACTAATCACATAAAACATTTATTTATATGAACAATTTTATTAAAAACTTTATAGCGACGCCGATTATGGTGCTAGGCCTTGTGGTCGGATCTTTTGCGATGTTTGCACAAATTGCAGACGCTGCAGTGACATGGGATTCTAACTATAATCTACTTGGAGTAGAGAATTTTACTAATAATCCAGGAGGAACGAACTGGTCAAGCAATACTTCTGCTGATGCACAAGACTTGGTTGCTTTTCTTGTAACGCTTAACAATACTGGTTCTACGCCAGCTACTAATGTAAAGATTAAACTGTCACCAGAAACATCAAGTGCTGACACGAACCACAATTTTACCCTTACAGTTACTGCCAATGGTCAATCATGGAATGATAGTGTATCAGTAAACCTTTCTCAATCTCTCGCTGTTGAACCTCTTTATACAGCAAAAAAATATAACAACCTTACTCAGTTTGTAGGTTACTTGAATGCTTCAGACTTATATGGTTCTGGTATTTCACTAGGTACTATTAATCCTGGAAATGCAAATGGTATTACGGTTCAAATTGGTTATCGTGTAGATAACCAGATCATTACACCACCATATAATCTAGATGTTTATACTGGAAGTGCGGACAATATTGCTGAAGATTCAGCACGACTAGAAGGAGAAACAAATGGATATGGATCATCTGTTGAGGTATGGTTTGAATACGCAACGAGCTCAGGATATCTTTCAGTAAACGGAAACGGAATCTTAGGTGCAACAATGACATCTCCAGATACTCAAAATTCATATAACGGATGGTTGCCATATGCTAAAAATATAAATGGACTTCAAAACAATACGACTTATTATTACCAAATTTGTGGTGATAATGGAGACGTTATTGAATGTGACTCAAATCGATCATTTACTACAACAGGGTCACAGCCAGTAGACGTATGTCCACTTCTACCAGGGTTACAAACAAGTATTCCCAATGGATATGAAATGCAAAATGGACAATGTGTACCTATCGTTATTGTTACAGACGTATGTCCACTTCTACCAGGGTTACAAACAAGTATTCCCAATGGATATGAAATGCAAAATGGACAATGTGTACCTATTATTATTCCCAATGAAAGCGTAGTGACTATTGGAGCTACGGGTGTTGACGAAGACTCAGCAACACTACAAGGTGCAGTTACAGGAGGTAATAATATTGATACATGGTTTGTTATCACAGACAACACTTCAAATCCAAGTTGTTCGACAATTAACTATCAAGAAGTAGTTAACGGTTTATATGATGCTGGTGATCTATTTGATGTAGATGTATATGGTCTTCAAGAAGATACAACATATTACTACCGAGCTTGTTCTACAAACGATGATGGTGTTGTATTAAACTTCGACACTAACGATAGTGGTAACGGGCAAAACCCAGACGCTACTACTAATAACGAAGATGATGTTGACGAAGATTCAGCTGAGCTGAATGGTGAAATTGACATGAATAGTTATAACAACGGAATTGTATTCTTTGTATACGGTCAAGACGAATCTCGAATTGACGATGTAGAAAATGATTACGATGAGTATAGTGATGTTGACAATGATGAAGATCAAGATGATTTCATGAACGAGTTAATGACCAGTAACTTTAATGGTTCAAGTAATTTCTCTGAAACAGTTAATAATCTTGATGAAGGCAAAGAGTATTTCTTCCGAATCTGTGTTGAGTACGACGATAATAATAATAATGAAACTCTTGAGTGTGGTAGTGTAAAAAACTTTGACACTAATACACAAGACGGAGACGAACCAGAAGTAGAAACTGAAAACCCTTCAAATATAGAAGAAGACTCAGCCCGTCTAAATGGTTCGTACGACCTCAATGATTTTGATGACGCAGATATATTCTTTGCTTGGAGCGACAACAACAATGATCTTGATGACATTGAAGACGAGGATCAAATTACTGATGTTGATAATTATGCAAACGTAGAAATTGTTGAATATAATGCTGACGGTTCAGACAATAACGTCGAAGAAACAATTAATAACCTAGAAGAAGATACGCGATACTATTACCGTTTGTGTGCTTTATATGAAGATGAAGATGGTGATGACGTTATCGAATGTGGAAACGTAGAATCATTTACTACTGATGGTGGATATAATCCACCACAAGATAATGATCGACCAATCCCAGGAGTATGTGCCGTAAGTAATATCGGCGTTGGAAGCGCAACTATGTCAGCACGTGTTGATGGAAATGGTAACTCAACAAGTTCATATTTCCAATACGGACGAACAACATCTTTTGGAAGCAATACAAGTACAAGTTCTACAGGGTCTAATACAAACATTGTTTCAAAATTCGTATCAGGACTTTCTGTAAATACTACATACTATTGTCGTATCGTGTCAGAAAATACTGATGGAATAAGTTATGGAGATATTGGAACTTTCCGAACAGGAACATTGAATATTATTACCCCTGTACCAAACACACCTGTAACTATTATCTCAAGTGGAGCAGGGGCACCAATCTTCTTGGAAATCGATGATGAACAAGAAATGGCAGTTCGTGGGCAAACATTGCCATACGATGTGCGATGGGAAAATATTTCTGGACGTGACCTTGACGAAGTTGTCTTAAATGTTCGATTGCCAAAATCAGTACGATTTGTATCATCAACAAAGGGACGGTACAACAAAAGAGATCATAACGTAACAGTAAGTATTGGAGAGCTAGAAGCTGGAGAAGAAGACGATATGGTAATCTTTGCTGTCGTTCGTGGAGGAACTGAAGGAGATCAATTGGTAGCAGAAGCAACCATTGCCTTCGAAGACCCACAAGGCGAGACACGAGGATTGCTTGCTACGATTGAATATGATGTTGATACGTACACTAATGGTGCTAACGGGTTGCTTGCAGGGTTGTTCGGAATTGGATTCCTACCAGGAATCATCGGACTCTTACTAGCCATCCTGTTGATACTGATTATTGTGCTTGTAGCACGCCGAGTGACTGAGCCGCGACATACTGAATATCGAGGGTAAAGAAAAACCTTCACTTCATTAACCAAACAAGCTATTGACCTCTATGTCTAAGCTGTACATGATCAAATAAATACCTACTACGAAATCATATTTTAAATTGCGAACAACTTCTTTGAAATTACGCCGTGGCTCTGCCACGACTCATTCTTCAGAAATTATTCTCATAACAAAATCTGAATTCTCGTAACGGTATTGATTTGAAAATGCACAGTGGAGCTCCAGTCCTATGTGAGATTCATATGTAGATAGTTGTGAAAATAAATAAACATTGCACATGTCCTATGTGAGCCAAAACGACCCTGATAAATCAGGGTCGTTTTGGTATGTCGGGACGTGCTATAATATGGTGTATATGACAGAAAAGAATGCTAAAAAAAGACTTGTTTTACTGGATGCTCACGCTATTATTCATCGTGCATACCATGCGCTACCTGGCTTTAGTTCGGCCAAAGGTGAGGCTACAGGAGCCTTGTATGGACTCGTAACCATGCTTATGAAAGCGGTAAATGACTTTAATCCTGACTATATGGTGGCATGCTATGACTTACCTGGAAAAACCTTTCGTCACGAAGCTTATGGTGATTATAAGGCTGGGCGAGGAACGCCGGATGACGACCTGATTCATCAATTACAACGATCACGCGATATTTGTACAGCGATGAATATTCCCATTTATGATGAGCCAGGTTTTGAAGCTGATGATATGCTGGGAACTATTGTTCATCAATTAAAAAAAAATAAAGATATTGAGATAATTATTGCATCAGGAGATATGGATACGTTGCAATTAGTAACAGGAGATCACGTTCGTGTATATACGATGCGCAAAGGAATTAAGGATACGGTGATATATAACGAAGATGCTGTTCGAGAGCGATACAGTTTTGGCCCCGAACTCATGATTGACTATAAAGGTCTGAGAGGTGATCCGTCAGATAATATTCCTGGAATTGCGGGTATTGGAGAAAAAACAGCGACAACTCTCATTACTTTATTTGGTTCAATCGAAAATATTTATAAAGCGCTTGATAAGGGAGCAGGAGGGTTGGAAAAAGCTGGAATTAAAAAAGGTATCATTACAAAACTCCAAGAAGGTCGCGAAGATGCTGAATTTTCAAAAACACTTGCAACTATTCGGCATGATGCACCGATCAAATTTACATTACCAAAAAAAGAATGGCGGCAAGGTTTCAATTTGGCTGAAGCACAAGAACTATTTACAGAGCTTGATTTTAGAAGTCTGATTACACGACTGCAAGACGTAGTTGGTGCTGTTGATGGGGCTGGTATTTCAGAAGAGGAAGCTGTCGAAATTGATATAAAAGAAGTGCAAGAAGTTGGTATTGGATTATGGTTAATTAACTCTGAAATTACGCACCCAGTACTCGAAGATATTTACCAACACACAGGAACAAAAAATTTTGTTGAGGCAAAAAAACGAATCATCGAAGAGCTTGCTGAAAAAGAATTAACTAAAGTCTACGAAGAGATTGAGTTACCACTTATTCCTATTATTGAAAGTATGCATAAAAGGGGGATTTTGCTTGATATCAAACACTTGGCAAATCTTTCAAAGAAATACCACATTATCCTCGACAAGCTTGAAGTTGAAATTTATAAGCATGCAGGAACTGAATTTAATATTAAATCACCAAAACAATTAGGCGAGATTTTGTTTGATACATTGCAACTCTCGACTAAAGGATTAAAGAAAACTGCTAGTGGTGCACGCTCAACTCGTGAATCAGAATTACAGAAGTTAAAGGATGAACATGCAATTATCCCAGCTATTCTGAAGTATCGAAACTTTCAAAAAATTCTGTCGACATATGTTGATAATATTCCAGAGATGGCTGACAAAAAAGGAAGACTTCACGCAGATTTTATTCAAACAGGAACGACGACTGGACGATTCAGTTCACAAAATCCAAATTTACAAAACATTCCATCAAGTGACGAATTCCGTAAAGATGTTCGCAATGGTTTTATCGCAGAGAAAGGGTACACACTTGTGGCATGTGATTATTCTCAAATTGAATTACGTGTAGCAGCGATACTTTCTGATGAGCAAGACTTCATCAAAGTTTTCAAAGACGGAGGGGACATTCACGCTGCGGTTGCTGCGCGTGTTTTCGAAGTTGAAGAGAAAGATGTAACTGTCGATATGCGTCGCCAAGCTAAAGTCATTAACTTCGGAATTATTTATGGTATGGGTGTGAATGCACTTCGAGCAAACCTTGGTTCAGATCGAAAAACAGCACAAGAGTTTTATGATAAATATTTTGAACGCTTTCCAGGGTTACGTGCGTATCTCGACAGTGTAAAGACTGATGCTATGAAGAAAGGGTATACCGAAACATTATTTGGTCGCCGACGATATTTTCCAGCATTAAAATCAAAACTACCATTTATTCGAGCTCAAGCTGAACGTATGGCCGTTAATGCGCCAATTCAAGGGACAGCAACCGCTGATATTATCAAATTGGCATTAACGCATGTGATGGCTCGTTTGAAAAAAGAAAAGCTAGATAAAAAAGTATTTCCATTACTGCAGGTACATGACGAACTCGTGTTTGAAATCAAGGATGATGCGGTCGATGTGGCAAGCGAGATAATTCGTGAAGAGATGGAAAAAATCTTGGAAACCTCATTTATCAAGTATGATTCGCCAGTCCCACTGGTTGTAGATGTAGTAACAGCAAAGGCTTGGGGAGATATGAAGAGCTAGGGCCACTTATTTATTTCAACACGTCTTTACGAGTATAGCGAAGCTGTCTAACAAATTTTTGTCATCCTGAACTTGCTTCAGGATCTATAAACTTCTGTTAATTTTTTAAAAAAAGTAATGTAAAAATCACTCAACAAAAATAATCTTGATGAAATTGGATTTACATTCGTTCACTCAAAAACTCGACTCCGTCTCAAGCAGTTTTCGTACCCAAAGGGTCACTTATTGCAATCTCAATATTGTGACTAGATTATTTAATGTGAGTAAGAAGGACCATAAACTTTCACGTGTCATTCTGAACTTGTTTCAGAATCTAAATTTATCTAACTCTAACGGTGTTAAGATGAATTAGAAAAATTCTTGAAAGGGTATGAAAAAGTAAATAATTCTCATGTTTGGAGTAATGTTGAATCTTTTATAGATAAAAATGCTTCGTATTGGTTTACTGATGGTTCATATCGAGGTATAGATGAAATTAAAAAATTTGTTATACTATAAGGTACCTATATGATAGATTATAAATATTCTGAATATTTTTCAAAAGCGAGTCTCGTATCATATGCACCTGCTATTTTCTTTGCAGTACTACTTGTTGGTGTAGTGATTAATATTAATGCACCAACACCATTTCTACCAACTGTTATAAGTTGGGCGACTGGCGCTATATTATTGGCTATTTCTCCAATACTTACTATTTGGGCGCTTCGTGCTCGTCGTACTCTATATATTCCCGTGATGGAGCGAACATGTACAAATTTTGATGTTGGTCCCTATCGATCAAGCCGTCACCCTGTGTATGTGGGATTTTTACTTATGTTAATTGGGTTTGCTTTGGTTATTAACTCTTTGATTATGATTTTACTTTCACTTATTTTATTTGTATTTTTTACCGCATTTGTTATTCCAGAAGAAGAGCGCGAGCTAGGAAAATTATGTCCTGAAGTATACACTGATTATAAAAAGCGTGTTCGCATGTGGCTCTAATATATGTTGCACGTAGCGGTTGGAAATGATTTTGAAAAAATAAAGAACGTAGTAGATAAACACGTAGCAACACTTTCGCGCGTGGTATTTTCTACAGATGATCTGGTATACGATGTAATTGATAGCCATATTAGCAGTAGTGGTTTATTTAATGAACCACAATCTATTGTATTAAAGGAGTGTCTTGCTGAGCATACAGATTTTATTATTGAACGAGCTGAAGCAATGAGCAGTTCAAGTAATACTTTTGTTATTATTGAACCAAAGATTTTAAAAAAGGAACGTACTCAACTAGAGAAACATGCAAAATCATATAGTGAGTATAAGATTACTGAGACAAAAGGGAAGGACTATAGTTTGTTTAATTTGGCTGATTTCTTAGGAAAGAAAGACAAGAAAAATTTATGGATCGGATTCAGGCAGTCGATAATATCTGGAACAAAACTCGAAGAGGTTCATGGAATATTATGGTGGCAAGTAAAAACACTACTTCTTATTCAAAACAGTGATACGAATCCAGGGCTACATCCGTATGTCTTTGGAAAAAATAAAAAAGCAGCAGATAATTTTTCATCTCAAGAATTAAATAGTCTAGCAAAAAACCTTGTGAGTATTTATCACAAGGCTCGAATGGGGGAGGTAGATATGGAGATTGGTTTAGAGAGGTTTATTTTAGAATCTTAAAAAAGTCCAAATAGTTTTGCAATAAAAACGATATAAATAAGTATAAAAAATGCACTTTCCCAACGGTGTATTTTTTTTGATATACCTGAAATAATAAACAAGAACGTCGCAAGTACAAGAAAGGGTAAACCAATAGTAAGGGTTACATCGGCAACAGCAAGGTCGGTAATAAGAGCTGGAATTCCAACAACTACCAATAGATTAAATACATTTGATCCAAAAATATTACCAATAGCTACCTCGGCATTACCCTTCAAAGCTGCCATCCCAGAAACAAGTAGTTCTGGTAGTGATGTACCAAAAGCAACCGCTGATATTGCAATAACCCCTGTAGCTATATTCCATATAGTAGACAATTGAATTACTGCTTCGATAAGATATTTTGAACCTAATACAAGCCCTGCAATACCCATAATTAAAAGACCGATATCTTTTACAGCAAAACGAGGTCGAGCTTCTTTGTCTTTAACGAGTGGTTCGAAGGCATGATCCGTATCGGGGTATTCTTTGAACATAACATGTTCAACGGTCAAAGGTTTTTTTTCTGTATAGAGAACAGTATAGAGTATATATACAACAGCTGCGACAAGTAAAATAACTCCTTCTGGAAAAGTAATCACACCATCCATAGCCATAACTAAAAACAGAACAGTGCTGGCAGCAAGAAGAGGGAGGTCAAGATCAATGAGGTCTTTGTCGATAACAAGCTTTTTCCCAATAATTCCAGAAATACCAACTACAAGAAGAATGTTGGCAATATTAGAACCAATAGCGTTTCCAGAAACAATGTCTGGCGCACCTTGTGCTACGGCAAAAAGAGAAGAAATAAGTTCAGGGAGAGAAGTACCAGCAGCAATAATAGTTACACCAATAATAAAAGGAGACAGACCAATAGCTAGCCCAATTCGTTCAGAACTGTTCAAGAACCAGTCAGCTCCTTTGAGCATAACGGCTAGCGATACTATAAATACGATAATCCAAATCCATGTCATGGCATCAGTATATCTTATGTATTAAGAATACGAAAGAGCGCCACACCTGTTGCAACAGATACATTTAAAGACTCTTTTTTTCCAACCATAGGTATTTCGGCAATAATGTCTGCTAGTTCGAGCTCTTCAGAGCTTAATCCTTTTGTTTCTTCACCTACGATAAATGCATAGTTTTGTTTATCTTCTGGAAGGGTGACTGTTTTATAATCAATAGAATTTTCCGCTTGTTCAAGAGCTACAATATAATAATTTTGATCTCTCAGTTTTGTGATAACTTCTTCTAGTGTTTCAACATGTTCCCAGCTGACTGACTTTTCTGCACCTAAAGATACTTTTGCAAAATCAGATCGATTGCGCCCAAATCGGTCAACAGGATCAGGAGTCACACCAACAAGATATATTTTAGAGACCCCAGCAGCATCCGCAGTGCGAAATATTGATCCAACATTGTGTACACTTCGGATATTAGGAAGAATCATCACAGAGCTTATATTAGAGGCTTTATCGTTCATGCCCTTGATACTATCACACTTTTTAGGTATAGTATGCTGGTAAATTTATCCCCCTGTAGCTCAGTTGGTAGAGCAGCTCCCTTTTAAGGAGATGGTCGTAGGTTCAAATCCTACCGGGGGGACACAAAACAAAAAGCCTGGAACTACAGTAGTTCCAGGCTTTTTGTTTTGCGTCTTCTGTCTGAGGATTTGAACAGGAAGAGGGTCGGGAAAACACTTGTTTTCCCGTGGCGGAATTATTCAAACCGAGGGGTTTGAAAGCACAGGCTTTGCCGAGCAGTGAAATTCCTACTGAGTTAAGGTGTTCTATTTGTGACCAAATCCTACAATTTTCTATTGAAACAATGGTCCGTCATACACAGCACCTCCACCTTGCTCTGTCAAAGGCACAATAAATTTTCCATCATCTGCATGCGGATCTTTGTATCCTCCAGTTACAACCCATGCGATAAAAAGAATAACTACAAGCCCTATAACGAATTCTGCTACTGGATGTCCCATATAATTAACTATTTAAAACTTTTAATGACTCTGTAATTTTTTGCTGAGTTGAAGTGATTTCTTTGGGTAACTGCTGAAGTGCACTACGTGCATCAGCTTTACTGTAACCGAGGCTACATAATGCTTCCATTGCTTCTGATTCTTCATGCAAACTTATACCTCCATCACCTACTATTTTAGCAAGCTTATCTTTTAATTCAATAACGATTTTAGCTGCAGTTTTTTTACCAATACCAGATACGTTGGTTAAGTATGATGTGTCGCCTGAACTAATAGCTTTCTGTAGAGTGCTTACTGGAGCAATTTCTACAATACCTAGTGCACCTCGCGGTCCGATACCAGAGACATCTAATAGGAGAGTAAACAAAGATAATTGTTCTTTGTCGGTAAATCCAAATAACTCCATACTGTTTTCTCTTACGGCTAAATGTGTCCAAAAAGAAATATTTTCTCCTGTATTATATGTAGCAAGAGCGGTAGTAATAGTAAATACAACATAACCAACACCGTTTGTATTAACGATAATAGATTGAGGTCCTATGTGTTGAATTGAGCCTTCTATATAACCGATCATGTAGGTATAGTATAGCAGGCGAAGTGGGGAATAAGAAATAGAGGTGACGTGTGGCATAGGCTTGCTTTTTAAGTAAATTATGTTAATCTTTGGGCACTATGCCAAATATAACAGCAGCAAAAAAATCAGTACGAGCCGATGCACGCAAGCGAGAGTTTAATGATCGTAAGCGTCGTTTAATGCGAGAAAACATCAAAAGCTTTCGAAAACTTGTAACTGATAAAAAATATGATGAAGCAGTAGCTTTATTGCCAAACGTTTACAAGATGATTGATAAGGCAACTAAAGGTGGGATTTTGAAAAAGAATACCGCATCACGTAAAAAATCAGTGCTTGCACGATTTCTTGCACGATCATCAGCATAAATCTATTCATAAACTTAAACAAAGACCCGCTTGCGGGTTTTTGTTATATCTGAACTAAGGTATACTGGTTCGTATTATATGGAAGAAGCATCATTTATTTTAGATATTGCTTACCAGTGGTCGTACCTCGGTATTTTTGGTATTGCTTTGATTGCGAATGCTTTCCCTGGAATTCCTGAAGAGATATTTATTTTAGCTCTTGGATATCTTGCGGCGACATCTAACTTCAGTATGGTCTTGATAGGTCTCGTTGCATTTGTTGGTATGTTTATAAGTGACTGTGTTATCTTTGGGCTTTCTCGAGGAGGAGCAAGATTTTATCAAAAAATTGCTGAAAAATTGTTTGGTAATGATGATGTTGAAAAGATGACGCACAGCAGTATTGCGAAAAAACATATTCATAAGATTATTTTCTTCTCACGTTTTGTGGTGCAAGTTCGTTTTTTGGGACCGTTTCTTGCAGGTCTTTATAAAGTATCTTGGAAGAAGTTTTTATTTTTTGATACGTTAGCGTTACTTGTGTATATTCCTGTAGCCTTATTTTTGGGTTCATATTTTCAAGGTCGCATGGAGCAGATTCTTTCAGGGTCATCAATTGTTGGAAACTATATGCTCATTCTAGTTGTAGTTGTCGTTATTTTTATTATTGTTCGAGCTATCCGCAAAGGATTTATTAGAAGGTTGACGGGAGGTAGTCATATCAAAAAAGTAAAAACATTTTTCGGATTTTCTAAAATAGAGAAAGATAAGTAATAATATAACGACGAACGTTATATATTTTTTATAAAAAAATAATCTTTCCAGTCTTGAATACTAGAAAGATTATTATTCTTTTTTTGTTTATTTGAGTGATTTCATCTGATAAATTATCTTATTTCCATAAAAGGTAATATAACCAAATACTATGGCTGCACCAAGGCTTGTAGAGAAAAGAATGTAGTACTGCTCTTTGATAGAGGAAGAAATGTTTAGATATTCTTCCAAGAAAATATAGAAGGCAAATAAGGTGACTCCAAGAAACATCGGACAGATACTTAAGCGGGCCCGACTTCCTTTATTTGATACTCCGTAAAGAAAGGCTGTAATTAAGATTAAAATTAAACAAGACGCTGAGATGTTGTCAATTAAGAAGGTACCTCCGTACGCCATGTCTAATCCCGCGACCATGATGCTTAATAGTGAGCCGATAGTAATTCCGAGACAGATAATCTGAGATGTAAGAGTCATGTTATGTTTAATTTTAAAAGGTGGTCATTAATTGCAGAAACAATATAATATTTATATTATATTGTCAATATCCTTTATTTTATGTGCTCTCGCCAGGAGTCGAACCTGGAGTTTCGGTACCGCAAACCAATGTTTTATCCATTAAACTACGAAAGCATAAGTAAATCGTAACACGATAGTTACGACTATGTATATTAGTTAGATTTTCAAAATGTGCAAGCTCAAACGCAGCAATCTGTCACCCTGAACTGGTTTCAAGGTCTCGAGCAAGATTCTGAAACCAGTTCAGAATGACACCTCTTTAGAAACCAAGAGCATCGCTAATTTTATCTCCAATTGGTTCGTCTGTTTCTTCTTCGGTAACGAACTCAAGCATAATAGCTCGAAGTCCCTCTAAAGGAATTTCAGGGTGAATCGGCAATGAAAGAATAGGGTTAATCATTCTTTCTACATTGAGTACAAGTTTTGAGATGCCTTCACCTCGATCAAGAATCCAGAAGGATTTTACATTATGGTAAGGGAATAGTTTGTTTTGAACCTGAATTCCTTGTTCGCTAATTTCAACGTTTACTATTTCAGGATCCTTACCAGAAAAAGTAATAAGAAGAACTACTGAAATAAGGATAAGAACTGCCAATAGGAAGTTGCCAAAAACAGCAGATAATACTACACCGGCAACACCGATAATTCCAACACCCCAATACCAGTCGGGACTTTTCTCACGTTGTTCATACTCGGGGATTGTCCATTCAATGAGTTTTGTATTCTTGTGAACCATATAGATACATTGTAGCAAGGCTTACTTAAAATAACTAGATTTTTATACACGTTTCTGGTAATATGCGTTTCATGACCAATGGAGAGATGGCAGAGTGGTCGATCGCACTGGTCTTGAAAACCAGAGTGCCGCAAGGTACCGAGGGTTCGAATCCCTCTCTCTCCGCATAAAACACAAAGCTCTGATGCATCGCATTGGGGCTTTGTGTTTTACCGGCAGATTGGGATTCGAACGGCGGAACGGGACCCAATGCGAGAGAAGAATGAACGACCATTGGGAAGTGAGCCGCGTCCAGCGAATTGAGTGTTTTATAAATTTGAAAAATGAAATAAAATGCCAATATCGTGGGACGAATCCCTCTCTCTCTCTCTCCGCATTGACAACCTAGTAGATACGTGACCCTATTACCTATGTAATAAGTGCGACCCATGTACCTGCGTTGTTGTAACAAAAAAAGAACCTTAATTGGTTCTTTTTTTGTTTACCTTGTTTCTCTCTATGATTCTTTGACCAGCGTTATCTTCTTATCCTTCAGTATCAGTCTACTTCGTAGATGACCCAGCAAATCTCTTTTCTCACTAATGCTTCCTTCTTTCAAGACATACTTTGCGTACTCTCTTGTCGTAATATCATTTTCGTCAATCTGCATTTTTGGTTTTCCTTTTACAGCAAGTCTTTGCAATCTATTAAATCGTTTTATCTCTTCTTCAAGTTTCATTCTCATACCAAGCTCATTGATATTCACCACATCAATTACTTTGAGTAATTCATCAATCAATTCTTTTTCTCTGTTATTTTTAGGGCGATTGCTGGTCTTACCAACTTTTCTGCCATTCCATCATCTGCGCTATTTCAGTATTCTGAGCACTAATGATTGCGTTGGCGAGATCTTTTATTTCTTGATGCTTTGCATTGGTAAGCGCAAGCTCTGCCATTTCGACAGCTCCTTGGTGGTGAACAATCATTTCAGCAAGAAACGCTTGATCGAACGCATCGCCGGTTTTTCCTTCAAGTTCCGCGTTCATAGATGACATCATTTCTGACATACTCATACTGTTATTATCCATCATAGACCCATCTGACATCTCATGGTTCATCATACCATCTTGGTTTACGACACTTGGCGAGGTTATGTTGCCTCCGATCCCGTATCCAACACCTAGTCCAATAACAAGAGTAACGATTGCGATTATAATGGTATTTTGTTGCATATATTTTTTATGAAAAAAAGTAATTCTAATTGTTAATATTCCTTGGAAAAGTATATATGAGTCCATCGAGTATTACAATATTGACTAAAAAACTAAGTATATAAATGAGTATTACGACAAGGTCGAAAAAAGTAATTTTGCTTAAAAGTCATAATAATCAATATCTTAAGTATTAAATACATCTAGTACTGATACGGGCCATTCAGCTAATAGACTAGCAAGGACCGTCCTTGCTAGTCATGTGTTTTCGCACAAGAATGATAGAAATTTAAACGTGATATACTTTTGTATATTCTTGAGGCATACAATTTTAGTATTCTTTCAATCTGGAATATATATAATTAATAGTTTCTATCAAAAACAATGGCTTCTTATACTGACTCTGCTACAAAAAAGATCTCTGAAATTTATTTTGAATTAAATAGTAGTTCAAAAGGGTTAAATGAGGCTCAAATAAAAGAAAAATTAAAGAAGTATGGTCTAAATAAAGTGGAGGTGAAAGACATAAAATGGTGGCAGATATTATTTCGACAATTTAAATCTCCGTTTGTTTATATTCTTATTTTTTCCTCCCTCCTTGCTCTCTTTCTTGGAGAAAAGATTGATAGTATTTTCATCGCCTTCTTTGTATTAATAGGTGCCGTATTAGGATTTATTCAAGAGAATAACTCGCAAAAATCAGTTGAGTTATTGAAAAACTTTTTAGTAGATCGTACTCGTGTCTTAAGGCGGGGTATTGAGGTTGTTATAAAAAGTGAAGAAATAGTACCGGGTGATATTTGTATACTTGAACCAGGAGACATAGTGCCTGCTGATATTCGTTTTACTCGTGCAGATAATTTACTTGTTGATGAATCTATATTAACAGGTGAGTCAATACCAACCTCTAAAATCTCGGTACGTTTAGAGAATGCTGATATTACAGGTGTACATGCAGCATCTAATATAGGTTTTTCTGGTACAACAATTATGCAAGGTAAGGGTTTTGGGATTGTTATAGCTATTGGAAAAGAGACACAAATTGGAGGGATTACAAAACTTACAGCTGAGAGCCAAGGAGTTAGTGCTTTTGATAAAGGGATATCAAAGCTAGGTGGATGGATTCTAAAAATTATCTTGGCTACACTTGCTCTTGTTTTGATTATAAACTTCCTGGTTAAAAAATCAGACAATCGAACAAGTCTTGCTGATGTAGTACTTTTTTCAATAGCACTTGCAGTTACAGTTATTCCTGAAACATTACCTGTTGTAGCTGCTCTGTCATTTTCTAGGGGTTCATTAGCGCTCGCAAAAAAGAATGCAGTTGTTAAAAGACTCTCAGCGGTTGAAGACTTGGGTAGTATTGAGATTCTTTGCACTGATAAAACGGGTACTATTACTGAAAATAAGATGACGGTAAGCTCTTTTTACTCTGCAGACGAAGGAAAGTGCCTTCTTCATGGGGTACTTGCTTCTTCATTAGGGGAGTATAATAGCTCTTTTGATAAGGCTCTTCTTTTAGAATTTAAAGAAGATAAGAAATTACAGGATTGGACAAAGATAAATGAGCTCCCTTTTGATCCTGAAAGAAAAAGAAATAGCGTTCTTGTGAAGTTAAAGAAGGAAAGCTGGCTGATTGTGCGTGGTGCGCCCGAGTCAGTTCTTGCGCTGTGCTCTCATCTTTCTGATGAGAAGAAAGATGAGGTTTTGGACTGGATTGTATCACGAGAGAAACAAGGAGAAAGAGTTATTGTTCTTGCTTCTAAAAAAACAATCAAGACATCATTATATGGCGCTGAAGACGAAAAAGATTTAGATTATGTAGGAGCAATTTCTTTCAATGATCCAATAAAAGCATCTACTATCCCTGCGATACTGCAAGCTGAAGAACTAGGCGTAAGAATAAAGATTCTTACTGGAGATGGTAAAAATGTTGCTATCGCTGTTGCAAAGGCAGCGGGAATCATTAAGGGTGAAGAAGAGGTTCTAACAGGGGAAGAATTTGAGAGGATGTCTGAAGAATACCAGATGTCTAGTGTAGAAAAAGTCCACGTTTTTGCTCGAGTATCTCCTCAGCAAAAATTCAGAATTATAGAGCTTTTAGAAAGAAAATATGAGGTTGGTTTTCTGGGGGACGGAATAAATGATGCTCCAGCTCTTAAAATTGCAAGTGTTGCTTTAGCAGTTGATACAGCATCAGACATCGCTCGTAGTGCTTCAGATATTATATTACTAGACCCAAGCCTCACTGTTATTATTGATGGAATTAAAGGAGGGCGTGAGATATTTGCCAACATGGTAAAATATCTAAAAACTACACTTATTTCGAATTTTGGTAATTTTTACGCCGTAGCAGTGGCAATGATAGTTGCACCTTTCTTACCAATGCTACCAATACAACTCTTGCTTCTGAACTTGCTTAGAGATACCCCTATGATTGCAATATCGTTTGACAGGGTTGATAGTCAAGAGTTAAAAAAACCTAAAACATACAATATAAAAGAGATCGTAACAACTTCTCTTATATTTGGAACAATGAATGCTATATTTGTTTTTATATTTTTCCTAATTTTTATAAAACAAGGTGCTTCAATTTTACAGACGAATCTATTTATCGGCTCAGTTCTAATCGGACTTGTCTTAGTATTCTCTATTAGGACAAAAAAACCATTTTGGAAAGGAATGAAGCCGTCACTTCTGGTTTCTGGTTTGTGTGTAATTCTCGCGGGCTTAGCTATTACTATTCCTCTTACTTCTCTTGGGCAAAAAATACTTGGATTTTCAAAACCATCTTTTGAATCTTTGATAATAATCTTCTTGGTAGTGGGAGCGTATTTTATAACAGTAGAAATATTTAAAGCATTATATTATGGTTTTATTTCCAAACGAACCTGTTAACATTAGTTTTAATGAGAGTGGTACATATCAATTCGACACACAATATTTTTATGATGAACAAGGTATGACATATGATGGTTCAAAATCTGCTAGGTATCTTAATTAGTTAAGGTTATTTTTTAAGTCGCATAAGGAGCTTTTTTCATATATCCTGATATACTCACACCATGCATAAAGGACGCATTATTGAAGAGCATAAAACAAAATACATGGTCTCACTGGATGGCGCAGTTGTTACGGCGACAGTAAGGGGCTCTTTCTTTGAAGCCGAAGCATTTCCAAAGGTAGGTGATTATGTAATGTGTGAAAAAATATCTGACGACAAGGCAGTAATAGAAGAGATTGTCCCACGTACTTCAAGTATTTCCCGTACAGCTGTTGAAACAGGTGCAATACAAACAATTGTCGCTAACGTTGATTTTGTATTTATTGTAATAGGTCTTGATAACGATTTTAATGTCAGTCGTTTAGAGAGATATTTATTACTTGCGGCGCAAAGTAATATTACTCCGGTGATTATCTTGAATAAACTAGACGTAGCAGATCGCATAGATCAATGTCTTGGAAAAGTGGCTTCAGTCGCCCAAGACATTCCTGTGCATGCTGTCAGCGCTACGACAGGGGAAGACATGTCAGAATTACTACAATATTTTAATGATGAAACAACAGTCGTACTACTTGGTTCTTCCGGTGCTGGTAAGTCTACTATCACTAATTGGTTGTTGAGTGAAGATGTACAAGAAGTGGGCGAAGTTCGAGGCGACGATAGCCGTGGACGACATACAACAATTTCACGACAGTTGTTTGCTATTCCTCATGGAGGGTATCTTATTGATACGCCAGGTATGCGTGAACTTGGGGTTATTAACACTTCGGTAGAGGATGAAGAAGAGGTGTTCAAGATTATTGATAAATTTTCAGGACAGTGTAAGTTTACTGATTGTGATCATGAAAAAAGCGTTGGTTGCGCCGTACTGACTGCTCTTAAAAACGGAGATATATCAGAGCGACAATTATCTAATTACCGGAAGTTGAAAAAAGAGCGTTTGGCGAAAGAAGAAAAATATAACGAAGCGTCGTCTCGAGAATATAAACAACAACAAAAGAAGCTTCATCAGAAATATGCTAAAACACAGAAAGGTAAGCGCATTCAGCAAGACTTGTAGCTTTTTTCGGTACTCTTGAGTACTATTACAAATATGAAATATCTAGGAATTGATTATGGAACAAAACGTACGGGATTAGCAGTATCTAGTGATGATGGTAGTATTGCTTTTCCTCGAGAAGTCATTTTAACAACTCCTGACATGTATCGATATATCGATACACTTATTACAAAAGAGGGTATTGGTGGAATTGTTATAGGTGAATCAAAAGATCGTAACGGGAAGGATAATGCTATTATGAAGCATGTACAAGAAATGATTGCTCAACTTTCATTATTAGTAGCAATACCAATTGAATTAGAGCGAGAAGACTTTAGCACAAGTGCAGCTATGCGATCACTTGTCCCAGAAAAGAATGTTGCACGTAGTCGGTCAAAAAAGCCGACAGGAAGTAATGATGATCGCGCAGCAGCATTGATATTGCAAAGATATTTAGATAAACAAGAAACGAAGTAACTATGTTTGTCTTATGCGGAGCTTCATTAAAATAAAGAGCGAAGCGAATATATTTTATAAGCGATAGATAGATAAACAAAAATAGTATCGTTAAACAAGTTTTACAAGACATTTGGAATAAATTATAAAATAAAATGATTAAATCAAGACATAACATAATACTTATACATGGATATGGTGGAGCTAGTGACAATCACTGGTTTCCATATATTCAAGGTGAGCTAGAAAAAATTGGCGTAGAAGTTTTTGCACCTCAAATGCCCGAAGATCATACTCCAGAAAAATGGTCTCCTATAATGGAAGAGCTTAAAGAAAAAATAAATGAAAATACTATTCTTGTGGGGCATTCATTAGGTTGTCCGGCAATATTAAACTTGCTACCAAAACTTGAGAAAACTGTTTTCGGAACTATTTTTGTTGCTGGCTTTGGAAAGAAGTTTGAAGACGGGAGTGAAGACGCACAAAAGTGTAATGAGTTTGTAAAAGATATTGCCTGGAAGAAAGTTCGTAAAAATGCAGGACACATAAAAATTATTGCTTCAACAAATGATCCTGCTGTTCCTGTAGATGTGTCAGTTCACTTAGGAGTCATGTTGCAAGAACCAGTTCATTTTTATGATGGGGCGGGACATTTCTGCGAAAGCGACGGATATGAAAAATTTCCTAAACTTCTCGACTATATAAAAACTCAAATTTATCTTACCTATGATGAGTTTAAAAAACTTGATGCACGCGTTGGTCATATTATGAAAGTTGAACCCGTAGAAGAGGCGGATAAACTACTTCGTTTTGAAATTGATTTCGGTGAAGGTGAACCCCGTCAGATTGTTTCAGGTATTCGTGAATTTTTCCCTGACTATGAATCATTAGTAGGGAAGCAGGCTCTGTATGTTTTGAATCTTGAGCCACGAGAGATAAAAGGCATTACATCTTTTGGAATGTTAATGGCAGTCGACGGTGTGGGTGGGAATCCTGTATTTCTTGTTCCTGAAAATCCCGTTAGTCCAGGTAGCAATGTACGTTAACGAAAGAGTATTGCGACCATACTTAATGTATCGAGGCGAAACCTCAATATTTTTTTATGACTCGTTTCAACCATTAGTCGACCAGGCTGATTAAATACGATACACTATTCTATATATGAGTCATATTAAAGAACGAATTCGTCATTGGGCAGTTGCGCACGCTCATCATCCTAGCGCAGTTTGGATATTAGGTATTGTAGCTTTTTGTGAAAGTTCATTTTTTCCTATTCCTGTTGATACGTTTTTAGTAGCTCTTGTTATTCTTAATAAGAAAAAATGGTTACTATTTGGAATTGTTGCAACTGTTATGTCGGTACTTGGTGGTATTGCGGGATATCTCGTTGGTTGGTACTTGTTCGACACCGTTGGTGTTTGGCTTGTAGAGACATATCAAATTCAATCTCAGTTGGCAATTGTTCAAGGGTTATATGCTGATAATGTATTTTTAACCGCATTTACATCGGCATTTACTTTTATTCCATACAAAGTATTCACCTTGGCTGGTGGAGCATTCAAAGTTTCTTTTATTCCATTTGTAGTCGCATCTATATTAGGGCGGGGAATCCGTTTTATGGCAGAAGCATATCTTATGCATCGATATGGTGAGCATGTTGGACGAGTTATTTACAAATGGTTTAGCTTACTCGTTGGTGTAGTTATTATTGCTGCAGTTGCTGCGATAATAATCTTGTAACATAACAGTTTTTCACTGTTATGTATTTATAAGTAATTATCGTATAATAAGAGTATATTTACATGATTAAATTTCTACAAAAATTGAATCCGTTTCGACAGAAACAGGGTATGGTTATCAGTATGCAAATTACCGATGAACTTGTTCGTTTTGTTGGCCTGAAAGACTCAAAAGATGGTGTTTTCGTCTATCTATTTGGAGAGCAGTATTTTTCAAAAGGAGTCGTTAAAGAAGGAAAAATCATTAATATAGAATCAATGAAACACACTCTTTCATCAATCCAAAAAACATACAAGCTCGACAAAGTGCATGTTGTCCTTCCAGAGGAACAGTCATTTGTTTTTAATACGGTAGTAACTAAAAGCGAAGACAGTGATGAATTGCAGTCTATTATAGAAGATCATATTGTAAGCTATTTAAAACTACATACAAAACTACCTGTAAAAGATTTGGTATGTGAATACGACATTACTGGTCAAGAAAATGAGGCTTACGAAGTTTCTGTCTGGGTGACACCTCGAGTTATTGTTGATACATATGTAAAAGTTTTTGAAGATGCAGGACTTGATCCCGTGACACTTGAATGTGGTTCTCAAGTCGTAACAAGTGCATGCATGGATAAAAATGGAAGCGAAACATGTATGTTGGTTGATTTTGGAAATACAAAAACAAACATCGCGGTTACGACCGAAGGTATTGTCGTTCATTCTGCAACTATTCCAATTGGTGAGCATGTCTTAGCACCAAAGATTCAAGAGTTCTTGAATGTATCTCCTCGAGAGGCTGATCAAATCAAAAGAAAGTATGGATTATTACGATCACACAAAGAGCCAGCATTGCTCTCAGAGTTAATCCACGAAATTGCGCCAGTACGAGACTACCTTGACCGCCTATATATTGACTGGCTTATGAAGCCTTATAAAACTAAAAAAGAACGAAACCCTATTACACGTGTTGTATTACATGGGGAAGGGTCACATATTGCAGGACTGCGAGACCACATGTCACAAGCAACATCTATTCCAACCGAATATCTTGATGTTTGGAAACATGTAAAACTACCAGAGGATCGCGCACCAGAAGTTTCATTTGAAGATTCGTTACGATATGCTACAGCAATATCGTGCGCACTACATGTAATGAAAAAGAGTTAAAAGAAAAGCCCTATTTTTTATAGGGCTTTTGATTTTAGGGAATAGATGAGAATGCCGCTTCGTAAAAATTTAACCGAAGTTTGTAGTATTTTTCTAATGTTTTTTCATCGAGCGGAATCGAAGAGATCATATCCGCATGTCCACCATCTTGTGAATCTAATAGAATATGTTGCTCAAGATAATATTTATAAAAATCCAAATTAGAACCAAGAGGGAACGACAGAAGATTTTTAAAAATATTCGGCAATTCAGACTCTCTTGAAAAGACGGTCATAGATCGCTCTTTTGGCGTAAGCTTGCCGACAGCGCTTAAATATTTTAATCCTTCGACAAGTAAGATTTTATCGATTGAGAATAAAATCTTTTCTGACAGTAGTCCGTTAAGAAGAAAATCAACATGATCTCCAGTGTTAGTTTGCTTACCGTATTTCAGATTGTCAGTCATGAGCTCTTCTTTAGACATTGCTTTAATCCCCTTGTTTTCAGGATAGGCGATATTTGCAAGTCGTAATGATTGTGCGAATTCAATAGCTGTTACAGTACTTAGAAATAATATGTTATCGTCACTGGTTTTTGACCAATCAATATTTAGCATTTTCTGTACGAAGTCTTTATAATTATTCATAGTGATTATTTGTAAAAGTTTTTATTGTGTTCTTAGTGATTAAACATTATATTTTATGATTCGTCAAAACATAATTTTACAATAAAAATGTAATTTAAATTGTTATAAGTGTTGACTTATAACAATAATATATATATTATATAGTACATAATATTTGTACTATGGATGAAAAAACACTGAAAAAATTAGGATTAACGAGTAATATGTATAAACTGTACGTAGTTATTTTAGAGTCTCTGAGCCCAATACGTTCTATCGACTTAGCAAAGAAAACCAAGCTTACTAAAAGTTCATTATATGACGCACTACATATATTAGAAGAACGTAATATTATTACTAAGATAGGGAAAGGGCACAGCTTGGGTTACGTTGCGAATGATCCTCAGGTATTTGTGCAAGAAGCTAAAACACAGCAGCTACACGCGGAAGACGTGGCAAAACAAATTACTGACACGTATGGTGTTTCAAAGAAGAGTGTTCGTCTATATAAAGGAGACGACGCTATACAGCAAGTTTCAGAACAGATACTCTCGAATGGAGAACCTCTTTATTTTTTAGGACCTTCAAAGTTTGGTGTTCAGGCACAGCTTGGTAGATTTTGGACTTCATATCACAAAGGGCGAGAGAAGAGGGGAATTTCGTGCAAGATTTTTTATGACCAAAGTACTAATGAATCTATTCTGAAAAATCGTAATGCATTTGACCTGTGTGAAGCAAAATACCTGCCTACAGGATACGAGAACCCTATTTGGTTTATGGTAGGAGGTGATACGACAGGCATTATTATTCCTGGAGAAGAACCACCTTTGATTATTGCGATTACAAGTCCTTCAACATCTGAGAGGATGCGTAAGTATTTTCTATCGCTTTGGGAAAGTATTTAAATAAAATAAAGAAAGGTCCTAACGTTTTATGTGCTGTAATGATACGTCTTACTCGAATTTTTTCCAGAAGGGAAACTGAAATAATGAAACATTCCTGCTACCCGCCGAGTACGGCGGGGATTCCCATTATGCGTCTATTTTTGCAGCAAGAATAAAATCATTTTGAGAGAGTCCATCGATTGCATGAGTAGAAAGTGTGAGCTCTACAAATTTGTAGTCTTTCAGATATATATCCGGATGATGTCCCTCAGATTCCGCCAAAGCTCCAACCTTATTTACAAAAGCAAGCGCTTCTTTGAAATTTTTAAAACCATAACGTCTAAAGATGCTTTGAGCGTCAAGCGAAATATCCCAGCTGGGAATTTGCTTGCCCAATATATCTGCCTCTAACCTTGAAAAAGGAATAACACCACCCTCACATGCCACACATTTTTGTTCAGTGAGTAGTGTGTGAGTGTCACTCTTTATGGCAATTTTAAAGTCATAATGTCTCTCGTTGGTGCAGTCGCAAGGCACAAGTTCGTGCGTATGGTTGGCACAATCAGTTGCACCGCACACACCTGGTACCTTGGACACACCATTGCATCCACCGAGGCAGATGTAGTGCGTAGGAGTCTTGCTATTTGTAGATGTATTTTCCATATATTTTTAGTATACCAAAATAAACACTGGCATACTACTTATCATTTTTGTTTTTGAACATTAGAAATGTCCGAGAAAAGTGTGGTAGAAATTAAAGGTATCCGACCTAATTAATTTTTTGTGAAATGATTATTTCTCAACAATAATAGCGCCAGTGTTAGCTAGATTTAAGTGATTGTGATATTAAATTTAAACGACCAAGAGTCGCCAGCCCGTACTCTTTGCAGGTGTCAAAGGTGCTAACAAGACATCTACCTATTATTGAGTACCCTCTATATGTTGGGTGAACCGCCGAAGCTGTCCATATGGACGGTGAGATCGCATTTTTGAAGGTAACAGTTTCGCCAGCTTTTATGCGAAGAGAGACTTGGTTAGGAGTCATTATTTTTACAATCTCTTCGTTCGCTAAAAATATGTGCTCATAACCATGACTCAGTCAATCTCACCCTGTTCGATATTTCATGACTTCCGTCTTTCACATCTCACTCGTTCATTAAAGCGAAAGGCCCCAATGCTCTCGCATTAGGGCCTGAGGTTGTATGTGTTTTTATTGTACCAAGTTAGAACCTATTTTCAAAATAAATAATTTGGAACATTCCGATGGGCAGTGCCCTACGCGCGAGTACGCGAGTCCTCTTGCAAAGCAAGAGAGCGGAAATGTGCAATGTATCCCGCACACCACCGCAAAATTCTCGCTTCGCAGGCTTTTCTGATTTTTGGCGGTGCGGGCTAAAATCAAACTACTTAGATTTTGGGTTTATAGCTTCAGAAATTCTTTGAGCTAAAATTTGACTATAACTTTTATTCTCGCCGTCAACGACTTCATCTTTGCCAATACTTTTTTGATCTAGATCAGCGCCAAAAAAATTCTCAGCAACTTGTAAAGCAAGTTCAGCGTCAGTTTGTGAACCCCCATGTATTACAATTTGGTCATTTAATCTAACACCTTGCTCTGATAAATCCTGAAAGATTTTTATATCCCCATTATATTTTGCGTCTCTAAGTTCGATCATAAATTGAGTAAATCTTTCTGGGGTTAAAGTGTTTAAATCTTTAACAGAAACATAAGACTTGAATGTTTCGTCACTCTTTTCACCAGTACCGTTATTTATTCCAAAAAATAACCAAGAATCAGAATCTTTAGTCCCTTGCCTAACTCTAATATTCTCTGAAATAGAACGATTTTCTTGCCCTGCTTTTTGTTGAATGTCATAACAAAAATTTGCAAATGCTTTTTCTGATTCTTCTTTTATTTCTGCCATTCTTTCTCTGTTTGCTAAAACAATTTCTTGAACAGAAGTTCCCATTCGTTGCCATGGAGCAACTCTTAGTTGATCATCATCAATTGCTAAAGAATTTTGTATCGCAAAATCTACATATTCTTCCCTTGAAATTTTCGATAAATCTACGCCACGTTGTTTGGCGATTTTTGCCAATTCATAACTAGCCGTCCAGCCATGCAATTTTTTTCTTTCCTCTAAACTTAAGGAGGGTGTTTCTTCAATAGGAATAGGATTTTCTTTTGATTCTTGGATTTCTACATCTTTGGGTTGCCCTACAATCCCTAGCTGGCTTACTAATTCCTCAATCTTTTTTTGGTTAGACTGATGTCGTTCCTCTTTTTTTATTTCTGATGATTCTTTTTCTCGAAGCAAGACGAGAACCTTTGCCTTCTTTTCTTTTAATGCATTTGTTTTTTCTTGGTCAATATATTCAGGGAATGTCCAAATAAAATCAAGTGTTTCAGAATCCAAACCTCTGTATTGTTGTGGAATCTCATCTATGCCACTTTCAACTTTTTCTCTTACTGGTTCAGCGAGCCTTTTTTCAATACCAGACTTAAAAGATTCTGGGAGTTCTTGAAAAATGGAATCCTTAGATTCTCCATTTTTAATACGATTGACGTATTCCTCAATTTTTTGCTCTCCACCAGTAAGAGGTTTTTTATTATCTAAAGATTCCATAATAAATACACTTTATCATTTTCTGAATATTTTTTCCATAGATAAAAAACTGTAAAAATTTTGCTTGACTTTCACGCCCACTCCTTGGTTGGTTCTCAACCGCTAAGTTCTACTCTGGTGCGCGAAGAGAGACTTGAACTCCCGACCTTCTCGGTGTAAACGAGTTGCTCTACCAACTGAGCTATTCGCGCATAAATTAACACAACTTCAATAAGACAGACTATAGCATACTTGAAAATAATATTTTTTCAAGCCCCATAGACTAATAGTGTATTTTCCTTTATATTGTAAGCATCCCGCTCCCGTAGTTTAATGGATAAAACAAGAGGCTTCTATCCTTTCAATGTGGGTTCGATTCCTACCGGGAGTACATAATACAGGCACCATAGATGTGGAGTATCTATGGGGAGCTGGATTACTATTCACGTAGTAATCAAAAGACAGAGCCGGTACACAAGGCTCGCGTAGCGAGTACTTGTCGGCGAGTCGGGGTAGCGAGTACTTATGAGGATTTGAGTATGCGAGAATCTGAATTAGTAATTCGTGACCGATTCCTACCGGGAGTACATTTTATACAGTAATTTTTATAATCATTATGTTAGAGAGACCTTCAGAGAAGAAAATGTTTGAACTTCTGAATGTGCCAGAAGGTATTCGTTCTGTAATGAATGAGATGGAAGAAGACCGAAAGGATTATGCAGATTTTGAGGACTCATATTCTGCAGAAGATATACAAGTAGACAAAACTAAAGCAGAATCAATACAGCAAGGTTTCAAAGAAAAAGAATCAAAACTTGGTAAACCTGAGCAAGAATATTTACAGTATATGAAACAGAAGGCTGAAATTTTTGAAGCTTTTATATATAGTCAAGCAAGTCGAGCTGAATGGTTTGGGAAAAATAGCTCACTTATCGTTACAAAAGAGCATGATGATTTAATTAATGGAGTTGATCTTGTTTTAGAGCACGAAGAAGGAGAGCAAAAGAAGCATGTAGGTCTCGCATTAGATGTTACTTTCAATGCTACTGTTGCTGGTATCTCAAAAAAAATCGAGAGAATAGAAAATGAAGTGAGAGGTGGTAATTTAAGCGAAGTTAAATATTTTGAAACTGACGACGGTGTTGGGCTGAATAATGTACCGCGTCTTGTTATCGGAGTGCAACAAGAGAGAGTAGATGGCTTGCTAGGTCTTTGGGCCGGCCAAGAAGGTGTTGATTCAGAGTCTCGAGATCTTAATAGTCGACTTATGAAAAAGCATTATGCTCAAATTGTTATTTTGCTACAAATGAAGCATCAGCTAGGCGCTTTTGAAAAACTAGCACGAGCTTATTCTAAAGATGATACAGCTGAAAAATTGAGCGAAGCAAATAACTTTGTACATCAGCTTCTGGATGAGAAGCAAGAGATTTATAAAATTCATAAGGAAAAAATAGAAGATGATCCTGTTTTACAGATTGTAAAAAAATATACAAAAGAGCTTGAAGCTAGAATATTAGAAAAATAGTATGATTAAAATTCTATTTGAAAACGACCACGTTGTCGCTATAAATAAACCAGCAGGAATGCTTGTTCACACCAATGGAAAGTCGGATGCGCCGACAATTGTTGATTGGGTACGTGAGAGTTATCCTAACGTAGAAGAAGTAGGTGAGACGATGATACTTGCTGATGGAACTGAAATTAAACGACCTGGAATTGTGCACCGTCTCGACCGAGATACTTCAGGGGTTTTATTGATTGCTAAGACTCAAGAAATGTTTTTGCATTTGAAAGATCAGTTTCAGCAACACACTATCGCTAAAACATATAATGCTTACGTGTATGGTCATGTAAAAAGTGACGAAGATGTTATTGATGAGTCAATTGGGAGAAGCCGTAGTGATTACAAACAATGGAGCGCTAGTAGGGGAAAGAGGGGGACCTTACGTGACGCGATTACAGAGTATACAGTACTTGAGCGATTTGAAAAAGATAATGAGCAGTTTACTTTTGTAGAGCTAAGACCACAAACAGGGCGTACACATCAATTACGTGTTCATATGAAATATTTAAATCACCCTATTGTTGCTGATCATTTATATGGAGGAAAACTTGTGCATAAGAGCAATAATCTTGGTTTTAAGAGGCAGGCCCTACATGCACAAAAAATAGAGTTCTATAACATTGATCACGACCTTGTTGAGGTTGAAGCGCCATTACCGCAGGATTTTGTGCAAGTTGTTCAATAGCAAGCCTTGTGGCTTGCCAAATAGGCACCTGTATGATAAAGTGCTCCTGTTCTTCGGCATATAGCCGAATTTAATTTATACTAAAATCATGGATACAAAAACACTACAATTTGCACCAAAGAGCGTTATGAACCGAAAGGACATGGATATTCGAGCCGGAGATACTGTTCGGGTACACCTTAAAATTCAAGAAAAAGGAAAGACTCGAATTCAGATGTTTGAAGGTCTTGTTCTTGCAACAAAACACGGAGCTGAGCCGGGAGCTACATTTACGGTTCGAAAAGTTTCAAATAGTGTTGGTGTTGAACGTATTTTCCCACTATATTCTCCAATGATTGAAAAAATTGAGATCGTAAAACGATCAAATATGCGACGATCAAAACTTTATTACTTGCGTGCTAAGACTACTCGTGCGACACGTCGTAAACTACGAAACTTTGTTGAGTTCTTTACATCGACTGATGATTTAGCAAAAGTACAAGACGAAGCTTTGAAAGAAATGCCAGACGTTGTAGAAGAAAAAGCAATTTCTGAAGATGGGGAGAGTGACTTGAGCCAAGATCCAAAATCTACCGAGGCTCCAACAGAAGAAGCTGCAGCAACAGAAACTCCTAAAGAAGAAGCTCAAGCTACAAAATAAATTTAAATAACAAAAAGAGGGTCTGACCCTCTTTTTGTTTGCATCAATAGTCTTTTCGATTATACTGTCTGCCATGCGCATGTGCTGAAACTGGTAGACAGGCTAGATTGAGGTTCTAGTGTCCATTAGGACGTGGAGGTTCGATTCCTCTCATGCGCACATAAACCACAAAGTCATCGTGCAGAGTACGGTGGCTTTTGTAGTTTAGTATGCAAAGAGGAATCGAAAGACGGAACGGAACCCAATACGAACGAAGAATGAGTGACTATTGGGAAGTGAGTCGGGGTAGCGAGTACTTATGAGGATTTGAGTATGCGAGAATCTGAATTAGTAACTTGTGACAGATTCTTCTCATGCGCACAAAACCTATACTCTATTTTTTCTTATAGTGCGAAACTAAAGCTACAATTCCTGAGATTATTAATACCCCAATGATAGTAATAATTGCATAATCACCTAACAGTTTTGTTAAATAACGTCCTCCATATATACCTAAGAATGCCCACATATATGAACCTATAAGAATAAAGGTGCAATATTTAACAATGTTCATTTTTCTTGCTCCTGCAAAAAGAGACGGTACTGATCTGATAACGGGTATAATTTTACCAAAAATAATAACGAGTGCAGCATGACGGTCAAATAAGTCCCACTTACTCTGGTGCTTCTCATGATATACAATTTTATGTACCCAGGTAATATGAAGTAATTTTCTTCCTGCAAAAAAACCAACAAGGTCACCAGTAAAACTACCAAGAGCTAGAATATTTACAGCAAGAATTGGGTTAATAAAACCTTCTTGTGAAAGACTTCCTATTAAAATAGCGATAGTACCTCCTGGTAAAAATGAGCCAATAATAGGTAAGCCTTCTCCAAATGCCAATATAAACATAAAGACATTTTTTAAAAAAGGGGATAAAGAGAAAAATAAGGCTATAAGATTGTTGTGTAGTAATTCCATGTAGTGCAGTATAGCAGACACAGTTTTTTATGTAATAATTGGTTAGACAGGAATCTTCTTGCTATACTACACTTATGAATTTAGCAGAAAAAAAATGTACCGTATGTCATATCAGTCCTTCAGTAGGGACAGTAAAGCCGATGAAGAAGAGCGAGATTAATACATATCTTCCTGAGGTGCCAGGTTGGAAAGTCGATGATGATAATTCTATGATTTCACAACGCTTCACCTTTCCTGATTTTATCTACACGATGAGCTTTGTAAATTACATTGCTGAGCTTGCAGAAAAGGAAGGTCACCATCCTGATATTCATATATTCTATGATCATATTGACGTAGATATTTGGACGCACAGTATTGGAGGATTGCACGAGAATGATTTTATTTTAGCCGCTAAAATTAATAATATAATTAGTTAATATGATGAATCCGTTACTTGCAAAAGTTATTGTTATTTTTCTAGGAGTTCTTGGTTTTTTATTAGCGCTTTGGATCCATCATAAGAAGAAGCAGAAAGAACCCATGCTGTGTCCTTTTAAAGGAGAATGTGGTGAAGTGATAAATAGTAATTATTCAAAATTTCTTGGGATTGATCTTACATATCTCGGGATGGCTTATTATGTATTTATTGCTTTAGCGTATTGGTCGATGGCAATGTTCCCAAGTATTGTTATCCCTGAAGTTGTTTTTGTAATATTAGGAATTACGACTTTTGGCTTTTTGTTTTCACTGTATCTAACAGGAGTTCAAGCTTTTATTCTAAAGCACTGGTGTACATGGTGTTTATTTTCAGTTGCATTATGTATGTTAATTTTTATTACGACAATTTCTGGCATTGAACTAGAAATTGTTCCATTGCTTGCTCAGTACAAAGGTTTGATTGTATTGTTTCATGCTATTGCAGCAGCTATCGGTGTTGGTGCGGTGACTATTACAGACATTTTCTTCTTTCGATTTTTAAAAGATTATCGAATTTCGCATGATGAAGCTGCGACGATGCAAGTGCTTTCAAATGTAATTTGGTTTGCACTAGGATTGCTTGTTCTTACAGGTATTGGATTATTCATTCCAGAGTCAGACACATTGTTACTTAGCTCAAAATTTGTAATGAAAATGTTCCTCGTGTTAATTCTCATCGTTAATGGAGTATTTCTTAATTTAGTAGTACATCCAAGACTTGTAGATATTTCATTTGGAGAAGCTCACGTACATCACTCAGGAGAACTTCATCATTTACGGAAGCTCGCATATGCATTAGGAGGTGTTTCGATTGTGACGTGGTATGGAGTATTTATTCTTGGATCACTGCGCAATGTTTCACTTTCGTTTGGAGAGCTGTTTGGTATTTATGCAATTTTGGTAGCGGGAGCTGTTGCTGCAAGTCAGTACATGGATTACCTGATGAGTCACAAAAAGATTTAAGGACTTGATAAACTATCAGTTTTCAAGTATTCTGCTGTCAGTCTAAAGATATATATCTTTCAGATTAATACATGGTGACTATCGTATAACGGTTATTACTCCGGTTTGTGGTACCGGCAATCCGGGTTCGATTCCCGGTAGCCACCCATCCTCTAAAAGCCTTATTTATATAGGGCTTTTAGTTTACCCCTAACGAGAAATCGAACTTTCTCTAAAAACTCTTAACCTTAATCCACATATAAGATATAATACAAACAATTAACCACTAAATAATAAACTATGCCCATCATAAAAAACTCAATCATAAAATTACTCATCATAACTACACTAGCTTTCTTTGCTTTTTTCTTTGCAAGTAATGCTTTTGCAGCAACGATTACCGTAGATACAGTATCGCTCGGGTATTCTTTAGATGGGCAATGTACTTTAGATGAAGCTATTCAGAATGCTAATGATGACGCTCAAACACATGGTGATTGTGTTGCCGGATTTGGAATAGACACTATTGATTTTAATATTGGAATAACTAACGATACTCAAGTTATTTCTGATGCGGACCAAACATTTGAAGTCACCTCGCCTATTATCTTTAATGGGCTTACACAAGGAAATGCATCTTGTGGAGTCTTAGATGATCTTTCTGACCGAGATTTAGATATTGAAATTCAGGGTATTAGATTAAACTTCCAGCTTGGAGCTGATGGTTCAAGTATTCGAGGGTTAAGTATTTTAGGAGGTGAGACCTATAGTGCTATCTCAACAGAAGACATCGATGGTTTTGATCTAACCTGTTCAAACATTGGTATTGATGCAAGCGGTACGTCGGCAAATGCGACGCGAGATACTTTAATTAGGGTTGATAATTCAGACAATGTAACTATTGGTGATGTGAGTCTTGCTATTGGTGATACTAATATTTTTGCTGGTGGAAACGCAGACCCTTCTAGTGAATCAATTGGTCTTGGGGAGGTAAACAATTTTTCTGCGTATGGAAACTGGTTTGGAAAAGGAGTCGGGCCAAGCTTCAAAGAGTTTCTGGCAACACAAGACTATGTTGAACTTTGTGGACCAACAAGTTGCGGTGGCGGTAATCCTCGATCTAGCAATCTTGTATTTGAAGGTAATGATTTAACTGTTGGAGGGGCTGAGAACAGTTTTTCTCTTAATGGTGCTGACATATTAGTTTTAGAGAATAATGATTTTGAAAACTCTCTTGAAATTTCTATCGGTATTCAAGACAGTACAAATGTGACAGTCTTAGAAAACAACATTTCTGGAGGAACGAATGGAATTGATATCTATGATTCTTCTGTAAGTGTGAACATTGAGTCTAATAATATAGAAAATGTAGGCGAAAATGGGATCATGGGAGCTAATAACTCGAACTTCACATTAACAGATAACACAATTTCTGGTGCGGGATCTAATGGGGTAGAAATATCTAATAGTGACACTATTGCTGTTCTGGAAAACAATATTTCTGGTGTAGGATCTAGTGGGGTAGATATATCTAACAGTGATAATGTTGTTGTCCTGGAAAACAACATTTCTAGTGGACAAAAATCGATAAACCTAACAGGGCCTTCTGAAAATATCACTATTCAAAGTAATACCTTAGAAGGATCAGCAGATGCTTCAATACTTGCAGACGAAGGCATCACCAATCTTAATATTTTAAATAACATTGTATCTAATAACACTGGTTCAGGATTAATTGTAACCGCTAATGATGTTATTATTACGGGAAACTATATTGGGACAGATGAAACAGGCACGCTAAGTGAGCCCAATGGAACTGTGTCGAACGGGCAACTTAATGCAGGAATTGTCTTACTTGGTTCAACTAATGTCACTATCGGAGGCGATCAGCCTGCTGATTGGAATATCATTTCAGGTAATAATAGTGAAAACTTCTTTACTGCTATAGGGGTTTTTCCTGACTTTAATACTTTCGTTTTTTCAGAAAACATCACTATTCAAGGAAACTACATAGGTGTAGCAGCAGATGGAGTGACACCGCTTCCAAATAATGAAGATGGGTTTGGTATATATATATTAGGTGAAGATATTCTTGTAGGAGGTACAAATGCAAGTGAGTACAATACAATTCAGGGTGGGTTTGTAGGAATCGGCTTGGTTTCACTTGCCGCTCCTTCACCCCTACAAGACATTTCAATTCTCGGTAACAAAATATACAACAATAGTGGTAACGCAATTGATCTTGCTGCTGATGATAACGGTGACCCATTTCCTGAATCTCTCATCGGCCCCAACCCCAACGACCCACTCGACACCGACGAAGGACCCAACGCAGGAGTAGACGCACGCAACAACCTCAACCACCTCCTCAACTACCCAGAATTCACTTCGTACGAAACTAACACAACCACTACAGACATCGAATACATCCTAGACGTACCAGCAGGAGACTACCGTATCGAATTCTTCCAAAACTCAACACTCACACCCTACGGAGAAGGTGAAACCTTCCTAGACTTCCAAAACATTACCCACACAGGTTCAGGACAAGAAACATTCACCATCACACTTCCTGTAGAAGTAGGAGACTACATTGCAGCAACAGCTACAGAACGTAATCAAGCAACCACTTCTACTTTTGGAGCTACTTCTGAATTCTCAGCTTCTGCAACTATTGAAGCTATGGCAGTAGTATCTTCTTCTCGTCGTTCAACTTCATCTTCACCACAATCACGAGCAAACGCTAAAGCTGCGTTTGCACAACACTACGCAACAACAACCTCAAGTGATTCATCTTCAAACAATTCATCTAACGAAGACTCAAACACCTGCTCATCAAGCCAAATCCTCACACAAAACCTCAAAGCACCATCACGTAACGGTGTATACCACTCATACACACAAGCTATCGTAACTGAAGCTACCATCCTTCAGGCACACTTAAACCGCCTCGGTTTCAACAGTGGACCAGAAGACAGTATCATTGGACCACTTACAGACGGGGCTATTAAACGAATGCAAACCTTCTTAGGTACTATTCCAGATGGATATGTAGGACCTATTACACGAGGACTTTTGAATGAGAGTTGTGGGGAAGGTGGATTACAAAGTTAATTTGTATAAAGGTTCCGTATCCTAACCATGAACTGACCCAACCTCTAAAAGCCTTATTTATATAGGGCTTTTAGTTTACCTGTAGTGGGAAATAGAACTATTTGGTATTGTGATATACTTTTTGTATGGAAAATATAAATTACTCTCAACAAGATCCAAAGAAAGATAAAAGTAAAATCTTATTAATAACACTATTAGTTATTATAGGTATTGCAATCGGATATTTTATTGGAGCTAGTCAAAAGAATGCTCCCGATTATCAACTAGATACTGATGAAGTTATTGAAAAAAAAGATGATGTGGTAATGATTCCCCCAACTCCTCCTGTATCACCAACACCAGAACCAGAACCAACACCAGAACCAACACCAACACCAACACCAACACCAGAACCAGAACCAACACCAGAACCAACTTTTTCAGATTATGTAATGAAAGTAGACAATCTAGCGGTACCTTTTACTAAGTCTGAAGGAACTCTTAGAGATACAGAAATTCTTAATGGAAGATTTAGTATAGCTACACCTCGTCAAGAAGGGGGCTTGTTTGAGCTACTTGATTTAGATGCCAATAAATTAGAAACTGGTATTTTCTCTGGGGAAGAATTTAGATTACAACTTCTCTTTAGTCCATATAAAGAAACTGCATGCACGGATACAAAATTTAAGGAAAATTCAGAATTGGTAATAACAGAGTATGGTGAAAACATCAAAGGTTATTATGGTGGTAAGTTAGATTGTGACTCTACGATTGTAGAGTTTAAGGTTTCATTTGATGAGAGAGTTCCAAAACCGGAGTTTTATACAATGGATTAAAGGAGTACTATGTTTAGTTTCTATTGAATTTTCTTCTAACTAACCGTCCTGAACTTGTCCAGTGAGGGCACTCAATTCAATTCTAATAACTACAAACCTTTGAGATAGCGACTCGATATACTCTCTATCTTCTAATATAGTTATAATAAAAGACAGATAGGTTCCCAACGTCTCTAAAACCCCTGCAATTTGTTGGAGTTTTAGACTGTCGGTAATTGAACTGGTAAATACTACATGTCTTTAATGAAGACAGGGGATTGGATTTTTGGTACACTTTTAATATGGAAAATAAAAAACAACACCCTATTATTACGATGGTTATCGTAGTCACTCTAGTTATTGCAGCTGCAGTAGTATATGGAATTATTAGCTCATCTATATCAGGTAGCTCTCAGTCAGCACAAGTTAAGTCAGCGTTTTCTAGTAAGACTTCTCTGGTTAACGAAAAAGGAGCTATCCTAAAATTAGAAGAGGAGACAAAAGAAAGCTTAAACACTCTATCAAATAAAGTGGAAACAAGTTCTACGTTATTTGAAAAAATCAAAGACTTTATAAAACCAGAAAGGGTAACTAAGCCTGTATCTATAACAGGCAGTACTAGTAGCTCTAAGATTACAGAGTCAAAAACAAATCCGGGAACATATATTTTCGACTATATATTTGAAGAAAGAAAGCCGCAAACTAAAGGTGAGATTTTTATTGATATTCCAATAAAGCCGCTTGATAAAAATGTGTTTAAAGAGGGTGGGGGAAGTCAGTATGAAATCGTAGATAATTGGGGTTATCCTCCACAAAAGAATGCATATCATAAAATTCTAAAAGGTAGAAAAAATTCTCGCGTTAAAAATATAAAACAAAAAATAGTAAGTTTTTTTAACACGAATAAAGCAGTGGCAGCTGACCAGGTTTCAGGTGTTCCAGGTCTTTATAACTGTAGAGCAAATACAAGTGTGACAGGATATTTCAAAGCTTACTTTGAAGACGTAGCTGTTAGTAATGGTAACGGATATGATGATTCGACATATGGTCAAGCAAGGCGAGAGGAAGCTTGTCAGGTTTTGCAAGATATTTCAGAACTAATTAAGTTAGATGAGACAGGTGTAACACCTGACATTCTTTTCAAAGTTGATCCAGGCAACCTTCCTTCTAATGCTCTTGCTGCAGCGTCATCATATCTTGGTTACTATGATCTTCAGCCAGATAACGGTTCACTTCATAAGCATATTATTACACAACAAGATCCTACTTCATGGCCGGGATCATTTGATGCTTATGTGGTTACAAATTTTGATCCAAGCTTAGCATGGGATGTTGATTCTAATTTAAATTCTGGAACATATGATTTCTATACGGTAATCTACCACGAGATAGTACACGCCTTAGGATTTCGTTCTGTTTTATACCCAACGATGCCTTACACAGGAATTGCGCATAGGCAGGGGACATTTGATTTAGGGTTATATAAGGACGTAAGTCTTAGTAATCCTTTCTTTGATTCAATAACAAACCATTTTCTTGCTCCAGGCGGAAATCCACCGTCTTGGTTTGTTACAAATACAGATGTCTATCAGGGAATAAAAAATATTCCTGGAGCCGTACCGGACGGTATAAGACCTGTGTACAGCCCTCTTTCCTGGGAAGAAGGATCGTCTCTTTCTCATTTTGACATGACTCGTGCCAATGGTGACGTATATGTTATGAACCCAAGTATCGGTACAAATGTTTCTCGAGACATTCATACTGATGAAAAAGAGGTTCTTTGTCATCAAGGGTATAAAGTTTCAGGGGTGAGTGGCTGTGAGGCTGAAACACCACTTGCATTAGATGATACATTTATTATAACAGGAACTGATGTTTGTATAGAACCTCTTACCAATGATAGTTCATTTACAGGAGGTGTATTATATATACAAGGTATTAATCCTACAAATATACAACCAGGTGATGTTATTACCTATTATGGAAGTACCGGGTGCTCAGGGTCAGCGACTAGTGTTTCTGGGTCGAAATCAATCAAGTTATCATTAGGAGTACTTCCTGGTTCTCGTCAAATGACATACACAATTAAGGACTCTATTTCAAATAGGATTTCATATCCAGCACGAATCTCTTTTACTCCAACAGAAGTTATGGCTTGTGAAAATACATATCAATACCTTGAAGAGTGGGGAACTTCTGGATCTAATCCGGGCGAGTTTTTAGACTTACAAGGTTTTGATTCTGACTCAGATGGAAATATATACACAACAGAGTTTAGTGGAAATCGAATCCAAAAATTTGACTCAAACGGTAATTACGTCATTAGCTGGGGATCACAAGGATCAGGAAGTGGTCAGTTTCAGCGACTCTGGGATCTTGCTGTTGGTCCACAAGATAATGTCTATGTAGCTGACTTGTCCAACCATCGAATCCAAAAATTTGACTCAAACGGTAATTACATTACTCAATGGGGAGGTTCTGGATCTGGAAATGGGCAGTTCCATTCAGCTGGCGGAGTTGATGTAGATTCTTCTGGTGATGTATATGTAGCTGATGTGCGGAACAATAGAATCCAAAAATTTGATTCAAACGGTAATTACATTACTCAATGGGGTAGTTATGGATCTGGAAATGGGCAGTTTAATGCACCGATAAACGTAGCTGTGGATGTACAAGGTAATATCTATGTATCTGATAAGGGTGATAATTTAGGTGGCTACCAACATCGAATCCAAAAATTTGACTCAAATGGCAACTTTACTTACGAAATAGGAACGGTTGGTGACGGAAATGGGCAGTTCGATGGTATATCTGGAATGCACTTTGATTCTATTGGTAATTTGTATGTCGCTGATGGCGGTAATAGTCGAATCCAAAAATTTGACCCTAATGGTAATTATCTTAACCAGTGGGGATCACAAGGATCAGGAAGTGGTCAGTTTATAGGTGTACAAGGTCCATTAGTTGATCAAAATGATAATATTTATGTGGGAGATCGTATTAATAGTCGAATCCAAAAATTCCGAACAGAATGTGGTCAAATTGAGATTACAAAAGATTCGCAACCTAACGGTGGGCAAAATCTAACATTTACGCGTGATTTTGGGAATGACTTCATTCTTGATGATGATAGTGATCCTACCCTAGATAATACAATTACTTTTAATAACTTGCCCGACGGAGAGTATAATATTTCTGAATTACCAATGAGTGGTTTTGACCTTGACTCAATTGTCTGTGCTGACCCTACTAATGATACAGTAACTAATATAACTACTGCTTCTACTCAAATATTTCTTTCGGATAGTATTTCAGGTGGCGAATCCGTATCATGTACGTTCGTAAACCTTAATACTAACCCTCAGTGTGTTACTCCACCAGTTAGCATGACAAGCTGGTGGACAGGAGATATAAACGCAAGCGACCACTTGTCTCTAAATGACGGACTACTTCAAAACGGAACAATCGTGCAAAACGGAAAAGTAGACAACGCTTTCTATTTTGACGGAGTGAATGACTACATAAAGATTGCAAACGACCCAAGTCTTACACCTGCATCAAACGAGTTCACTTATGATTTCTGGTTAAAAACAGAACATGGTGGCTTAGGAGAAAATGCACTTGTATATAAAGATAAGGAATACTCTATTTTGACTCAAGGTGAAAACATTATATTCGAAGTTGTACACCCTACTTTGGGTGTAAGAAGAATACACTCTCAAGATTACACCTTCCCGTATGATCAGTGGAACTTCATCGCCGTCACATATAGTGGAGTAGATGAAGAAATGAAAATATTTGTGAACGGTCAGTTTGTGAGTACAAACGTTACTTTGAATAATACTTCAGGATCTTTTCCTACATCAATAATGAATGCATCTATGGATGTTAATCTTGGGATGAAAGAGATTGACCCTACTACAGCTTTCAAAGGGTATATGGATGAAATTGAGTTCTTTGATAGAGTTCTAACAGGGGTTGAACTAAGTGAGATATATGACGCTGACGTAGGTGGGAAGTGTAAATAGGGTTAAATATTCTAGCTTGTATAAAAATGTATGACATTAGATTACTTAGAAAGCTATCTTGTATAAAAGTTCCGTATCCTAACCATGAACTGACCCAGCCTCTAAAAGCCTTATTTATATAGGGCTTTTAGTTTACCTCTAGTGGGAAATAGAACCTTTTGATATAAGGTTCATAATTGCTTATACACTGACTGCCTGCTTCCATGCCATTTCAAACATTCCTCGATGTGTTTTAGCAAGATCCTCATTTTCAATAATAGTGACGAAGATTTGTTTTTGTAGGGCGAAGTAAATAATCTTATCTTTGAATATAAATTGCTCGTTGTGACCAAAGGGTATATCTGTCGGGCTGATACGTACTTGGTATTTTTCATCCACCTTGTTTTGTATATTCTGAGCATATGTTACACCTTCTGTATCGCCGTATACCAGTTCTCGTACTAATGATTTACGTACAGTGTTTCCTAAAATCTTCTCAAACTCCTTTGGTATCTCTGGGAATGTTTCAATCACGCGACCTATGTTCGTGAAGATAAGAAGTTCTTCGCCGCCGCGTAGTCTATTTAATGTTTCTTGATATACATCGCGTACAGCTTTTATTCCTTCAAACATTTGTATCTTAGGTTTCTCCCCGTTACTTTGGTATGCACCAATAAGTTTAGGTAGGTTACTTTCTATTTGGTTTAGTTTGAATTTGGCAAGCTGCAAAAGTCTTTGAGGGTGTACTGCTGAATAGTGATATCTCTTACCATCAAGAACCTTAGAGATTAGCCCTAGTAGTTCTAATTTCTCTATAACATTATATACACTAGATCGTTTGATTTCTGCGCTCTTAGCTATATCAGTAATAGTCCCTCCGTTTATTTCAAGTAGGGAGCTGTACACACGAGCTTGCGGTTGAGTCAGACCTGCTTGTTCGACAATTTCAGTGAAGTTATTTTTCATACCTATAAGTATATATAAACTAAATATAGTGTCAACTAATTGTACACTAATATAGATAAACCTATATTAGTTATATATTATAAAGAAATTAAGCATTAAGTATCTATAACTCGTTGTTCATATTTAACAATGTGTGATATTATTTTTCTAGTTATCCTGGTATTAACATACTGCTAAGGTAATCTTTATTCATATGCTATATAATTAATCTATTATATCGCTTTATAAAATATATCTAATTCATTTATGAAAAAAATACTCTCAATTATACTAATAGTAGCTGCGGTCTTAATAGTTGTTATTGCACTTGTTAATAAGGGTGACGACAATGCTCTTACTCAGGGTTCTGAATCAAAAACTGTTTCAATTGCTGTTAATCCATGGATAGGTAGCGGTCTGTATTATGTCGCTGAAGAAAAAGGGTTCTTTACTTTAAACAATGTTGATGTAGAGCTTACAGACTTTCTTGACGGAGCAGTAGGAAAGCAGCTTATTGCTTCAGGTAATGTTGATGCTATAGCATCACTTACTCCCGAAACCTCTGTGTTACTTGCAGATGCTGGAGTAGATGCAAAGATTATTGCTATTACTGACCTTAGTACTGGTGCTGATGGAATTATCGTTGATGGATCAATAAATAGTTTAGAAGATTTACGAGGTAAAAAAGTTGCTTTTGAATCTGGGTCTCCGTCACAATTCTTTCTTGAGTATCTTCTTCAAGAAGTAGGAATGTCATCAGATGACCTGCAGGTTGTTGATACTCCGTCACCTGATGCAGGAGCTGCATTTGTAGCAGGAGCTGTTGATGCTGCTGTAACATGGGAGCCTTGGATTTCACAGTCCAACCAACGTGAAGGGGGAAAGATCTTAGTTAATTCTACTGATGTTCCTATCTTGCCTGGTATGCTTCTTGCACGAAGTTCTGCGATAGATGAGAAATCTCAAGAGTTAGCGCAAGTGGTAGAAGCACTATTTGAAGCTTCAGAATGGATTGAGAATAATCAAAGTGAAGCAGCTGAGATTATGTCTCGACGTTTTTCAATCACAGAGCAAGATGTAATTGATCAGTATCCGACTTTCCGATTTTTAACACTTCAGGAGAGTGAGCAATCTTTCAGTAAAAGGGGAGATATAGATGTTTATTCTTTGGTGGAGACAGCAAAAACTATTTGGTCAGATCTTGGTTTCTTAGAAAACGAAGAAGACATTAATGTTAATGATTTAGCGACTGTTAATATAATGAAGTTAATAAAATAAATGCAGAACCTTTTAAGAAAACAAACTCTCTTAAAGGTGATCGGACTTCTCGCACCTCTTATGGTGTGGGGAGTCCTTTCTCTTATAGTTGATAACTCTATCTTTCTTCCTAAGATATCAGAGGTCGTCGGGTCATTTGTTGGTCTTATGTCTGAAGGCTTTCTGATTGATGTGTTCGCGAGTGTCTTACGTGTTTTTGTGGGGTTAGTTATTGCTGCGACGATTGCTCTACCAATGGGTATTGCTTTGGGTGTAAGCAAACATTTCAGAAGTCTTGGAGCTAATACTCTTTCGTTTATAAGATATATACCGCCATCAGCTTTTATTCCTTTGTTAATATTATGGATGGGAATAGGAGAGTTTCAGAAAGTATTCTTCATCTTCCTCGCTGTTGCTCCATATATTGCATTGCTGATTATGGACGCCGTACTTAGAATCCCTAAAGAGTATATAGAGCATGCAAAGGTGCATGACGCTACTTCTTGGCAGAATATAAAAACAGTTATTCTTCCTGCCATTCTTCCTGAGTTTCTTAGTATACTAAGAGCTATGTATGGAGCTGCTTGGACGTTTATTATTTTGGCAGAAATAGTTGGTGCGACAAAAGGAATTGGGCACGTTATGGTTCAAGCTCAGAGATTTTTACAGACAGACACTATTTTCGTAGGAATTTTAGTAACAGGGTTTATCGGTATCACATCAGATGCCTTACTAGCAGCTCTGGGTAGAAAGCTATTTAAGTGGCGACACATATAAGAGTTATGTTGAAATTAAAAAACATTAAAAAAGAATTTGAAGATCAGTTGATCCTAGATAATATTTCGCTCTCTCTTAAGAAGGGTGAGATCGTTGCTATTATGGGGGCGAGTGGTAGCGGAAAGACCACTCTTCTAAAATCCATAGCTGGACTTAGTGATATTGACTCAGGTTCAATTACTTTTGGTAAATCTTTGGAATATTCAAAAGGTTTTGTTTCTCAAAAACCGTCTTTACTGCCTTGGCTTTCAATTAGAAATAACATTGCTTATGGTTTAAAAATTCAAGGTAAAGAGAGCGATGTAATAAGAAGGGAAGTAAACAGTTATCTGAAATTTACACAGCTAAGCGAGTATGAAGATTTTCTTCCTCAAGATCTTTCGGGCGGAATGAAACAGCGCGCAGCTTTGGCAGCATCATTAATTACAAGCCCTAACGTTCTTTTGTTGGATGAACCACTAAGTGCTCTAGATACACAAACAAAATCTCACATGCGTGATTTTGTGAGAGATATTTTGATTGATAAAAAACAAACAACAATACTCGTCACTCATGACCCAGAAGAAGCTTTGTATTTGGCAGATAGAATAATTATCCTTTCTCCAAAACCAGCTCGTATTATTGACGAAATAGACGTTCCTTTTACAAAAGAACGTCATAGAAGTTTAATATATCTTGAAAAATTTCAGGACCTTAAAAAGTATATTTCTTATATCATGTACGCAGAATCTGTAAGGACTATGACCGATCTTAGTACTGATATAGATAAGCACCTATCTATTGGTTCAAATATATGGGTGGGAACACTTCCTCTATATTATGCTAGTGAAAAAGGTATTTATGAAAAACATGGTATAGAGTCGCATAATCTAATTACTCTTGAGTGGTCGAGCAGTAATAGATATATGCCGATCAATGAGGGTTTGGTTGACGTTTTAAATATGACACTAGAGACGGCTATGATAGCTTGTGAGTCAAACCCTGATTTGAGAATTCTTATGCCGATAGATGTTTCTTCTGGGGGTGACGCAATAATAGCTTCATCAGAAATTAAGAAGATAAAGGAAATTCGTGGTAAACGTGTTGCGGTAGAAAAAGGGTGGATTGGAGAATTCTACCTTAATTATATTTTAAGAAAAAATGATTTAACCATTAGCGATATACAGCCAGTCTATATGTCCTCTAAAGATACTCCGAAAGCTCTATTGTCAGGAGAGGTTGATGTGATAGTTGTTCAGGAGCCTTGGTTATCTGAAATTGTCTCAGTTAAGAACTATAACGTTCTCGTAGATACCTCAAAAGATCCTATTATATATGCAGCCTTTGTAACAACTCAGAAAATAATAAATGAAAAGAAGGAGCTCATAGATGCCTTTGTTAAGGCAACTCAAGAGTCTATTTCTGATGTATTAAAAAAACCTGAACATGTTGTTGAGATAACATCACATTTATTGGGAGTTAGTAACAATAGCCTGCTCAGACAGCTTGAAAGTCTAACTTTCTTAGAAGAGAGTGATTATAGTTCTGTGAAAAAATGTATCGATGAGATTGAATTAGTATTATTGGACTCAGGTATGTTGAAAAAACCATTTAATAGAACAAATATGATATTTTAATTTTTTGGTCCAGGTCACAACAAGCCTATATCATATTAAACAATGACCCCTTTCGAGTATATAGGGGTCAAAAATAAGTGAGTAAACAGCTTATTACCTATAAAAGTTCCGTATCCTAACCATGAACTGACCCAGCTCTAAAAGCCTTATGTATATAAGGCTTTTAGTTTACCTAATGATATACATAAAACTCATTGTTCTCTTATATCAATATGAGATATAATGATCTTATATATTAAGACTTTTCTTATATAAAAAAATCTATCTGTATCATTACTAAATAATTACCCTATCCATGTTAACCAACACTATCAAAAAACCTTTATCAAAACTAACAGCATTTTTTGTTGTTATCGCTCTATTCCTAACTTCATTCTCTTTGGTTTTTGCTGCGAGTTCAATTTTAGGAGAGACAGAAGATAACCCCACAGGAATCACTATCGACCCAGAGGGAAATATCTATACGGCTAACCTTGATTCAGACAACGTTACTAAAATCACTCCAGGTGGAGTATCAAGTATTTTAGGAACAACAGGAGATGATCCTTCAGGAGTCACTATCGACGCAGCTGGAAATATTTATACGGCTAACTTTGGCTCAAACAATGTTACTAAAATCACTCCAGGTGGAGTATCAAGTATTTTAGGAACAACAGGAGATGATCCTTATGGAATCACTATCGACGCAGCTGGAAATATTTATACGGCTAACTTTGGCTCAAACAATGTTACTAAAATCACTCCAGGTGGCGATGTAAGTACACTAGGAGCAACAGGGGATAATCCTACAGGAATCACTATCGACGCAGCTGGAAATATTTATACGGCTAACTTTGGCTCAAACAATGTTACTAAAATCACTCCAGGTGGCGATGTAAGTACCCTAGGAGAAACAGGGGATAGTCCTGCAGGAATCACTATCGACGCAGCTGGAAATATCTATACCGCTAACAGTGACTCAGACAACGTTACTAAAATCACTCCAGGTGGCGATGTAAGTACCCTAGGAGCAACAGGGGATAATCCTACAGGAATCACTATCGACGCAGCTGGAAATATTTATACGGCTAACTATGGCTCAAACGACGTTACTAAAATCACTCCAGGTGGCGATGTAAGTACCCTAGGAGCAACAGGGGATAATCCTGCAGGAATCACTATCGACGCAGCTGGAAATATCTATACCGCTAACAGTGGCTCAAACAACGTTACTAAAATAACCCCATTCACCATCACCGAAACCACCCCTATCGCCACAAACACTGACACCACTCCTTCGTATACCTTTGAATCAACTCAAGTAGGAGAAATCACCTACGGAGGATCTTGTTCTTCAGTAACAGAAGAAGCAGTAGCAGGAACAAATACTATTACTCTTAACGCATTAGCGGTAGGAACCTACACAGATTGTACAATCCAAATAAATGATGGGGGGGTTATCAGTAATCTTTTGGAAGTAAGTAATTTTACGATTGGAACAACCTCATCACAAAGAAGAAGAAGCACTGGAACTACCTACGGCTGTAAAGATACAAAAGCTACAAACTACACACAATTCGCAAGTCACAAAGAATCTCTTTGTGAATATGAAGTCACAGAAACAGAAGTAATTCCTGAACCAACAACTAAGCTTTCTGAATCAAACACATGTTCACTAGAACAAACGTTGACTCAAAACCTCAAAGCACCATCACGAAACGGAACATACAACTCATACACAAACGACATCGTAACAGAAGCACACATACTACAAGCTCACTTAAACCGACTAGGTTTCAACAGTGGACCAGAAGATGGAATACTAGGACCAATATCAACAGGAGCTATCAAAAGAATGCAAACATTCTTAGGAACAGATCCTGATGGATATGTTGGACCTTTAACACGAGCTTTTATTAATGAAAGCTGTGAAGAAGTTGGGTTAGAAAGTTAGTTTGTAATTTAATTATGAATTGAATTAAAGCCTCTGCATTTTGTGGGGGTTTTAGTTTTGTGTGGGGGGGTAGAGCTTTTAGGATTGGTCTATTTTATATAAAAATAGAAATGACTTTGTGGTTCAGAATTGTTACCTTATCCCTCTCTTCACATAACTATCGAGAATTAAATTAATAAAAATAGGGAGTAAAGGGATGTAATTTTCTGTATATTAAAAAAGTTCGAGGTATTTAAACCTCGAACTCACTAATCCCGTTAGGGTTACTACGGATGACTGTCTGCGCTGTGATCGTCATGAAGAGTACCATCATTATCTGCCCCTTCATCATCAGGCTTACTGTATATGCAAAGAATATTTCTCATTTTCTTGTCCTCCTTTTTAAGAATTTGTATTATTCTGAAATTAATATCCAGGACCTTCTCTCATTTTCAATATAACACACAGTCTGGTAAATAAAAAGAATTTATTAAACTCATCGAGTAAGTTTTAATAAATTGCCATATTCTTTGGTTCAAGTAACAACAATCCTATCTCATATTAAACAGGGAAGCCTATCGAGTATATAGGGGTACAAAATCTATACCCTACCTATGAAAGTTCCGTATCCTAACCATGAACTGACCCATATAACGTTAAACCCTCGGCGCGAACGCGTTGGGGGGTTTTGCGTTATACGATGAATACGGGAATTAAATTGGTAAATATAATAAGGACAGATACGAGAACGTCTGTTACAATATAGAATAATGATCACTCAAGAATTAATTCAATTTATACAGCAAAGTATTTCCCAAGGAAAAACAAAAGAGGAAATACGAAATATGTTACTTGCAAATGGTGGGTGGCAAGAGTCTGATATTGAAGAAGCTTTTAGTAAAGCAGGAAATAATGGTAAGAAGAAAAAATCTTTTAAATGGGTAGTAGTACTTTTAGTGCTCGCCGCATTAGGTTTCGGAGGGTATTTTGTGGTTAACGAATTTCATTTACTGAATCCCAATCCAAACAATTGGGAGCTTCATATGGAAGACCTTAGTGACTTTAGTACGCCAGCGGAAGACGAAATACTAGAAAGTGAAGTGGCTAGCTGTAATGGTTTTCCAGATAAGCTAGATACTTGCGAACCATTTTCGTGTGAATTTACGCACCCACTTACTGGCGAAACAACAGAAAGACGAATAGTCGGGCTGGTTGATGGCATATGTCAGTATGTTGAAGAAATGCCGAACAATGGTCAGATGAGCTGTGATTATACAGATAATATGAGAAAAGAGGTTGCACAGTATTATCGAGAGGTTGAGCCTACCTATGACACTGAAATAAACATAAGTATTAATGTTGGCGATGATACTAGTGTGGTTGCTAACGGTGCTGAAGAAGTCCCGAACCCTCTTTTAGGGGCTTTAATTACAGGAGTATGTGTTGTCACAGGTTATGAAGAGGAGGTGCAAGAGGATTATATAAGTCCAGGGTTAACAATTAATAATATAAGTGATGATCTTAGGTCTCGACAAGTGCGTTTTGTTAGTCCAGAAAATAACATACAAGCTGCTTTTGGGGAGACTGTCGTACTTGCTATACAAACAGGTGATGCGGTAGAGAGTGTTGATTTGCAAATTACAGGAATTAATCCCGATATTTTCTATTCCGATGTAAATATTCCAGTTGTAAATGGTATTGCAGAATATTCATTTCAGATATCAGACCATACATTATGGCCAGTCAATGTCTTTGCAAAAGGTAAAAGTAGTGATATTCAAAAAGACTCGCAAGAATTAATGAACGCACCAGAAGAAGAAATGCTTGATACTATGCGAACCATTAATATTTACACTAATCAAACCATCGAATCGTTCTCACTTAAAAATGATAGTGACCAAACTATACTTATGCAAACAGGAGGGAGTAAGCCCGCTCCACATTTTGTGGTAAACTTTTTTGGGTATGAAAACATTCCAATCTCTAGTGCTGACATAGATTTTACCTTTACTACTTCTGGTATTGTAAATGTACTAGAAAGACCAACTGGTACTGTGTTTATAGGAGCGCAATCTGGTCAGACAGATGTAGTTGCTACATATGCAGGCAAAGAAACAAGTCTTAATATTATTGTTCAGTAGTATGGAAAATATAAATCATAAATGTATAAAATGTAATTCAGGAGATTTTACTCAAGGTCAGCTACGTGCTGCAGGAGGTTTTTGGACGAAACTTTTTAATATTCAGAACCTAACATTTAACACCATTTCTTGTGAGCAATGTGGTTATACAGAGGTATATAAAAAGGGAACAAGCAAGGCAGAAAATGTGCTAGATTTTTTCACAAATTAATTTTTAAGAAATTCTGTATACTCAACAACTTCTGTTACTAACTCTTGATCAAAAGAGTTAAGACAGTGGATGGTTGAGTTAGTTTCTCTTACAGCACAATAGCCATGCTCCATGACCTGATTGTTACGTGTCTTATTGTATGTATACCAAGGTATATTATTTCTATTTACTAGAGCAGGTTCAGTGTTAAGGTTCATGTCACCATATATTTCGGTGTATTGTTCGTACCACAAGATATCTGTTTCTTGAGGGTTGTAAGAGTATTCTTTGGTTTTAAACTTGTGACAGTCGCTCCAGTACTTAAAGGTGCAACGGTCAGTCCCGGCTCGCGAGTAGTTTTCAGGAATAATAAAACGTATGTTGGTTTCGTTGCTGATAAAGTTTTTATATCCTTCAGGGGTTTCGAAAAACTGACCACGTACAAATCCGTACAGGAAAGTGATACCGATAATTATAACTATGAGTAATAAAAGAAAGTTTCCAATTTTAGACATATTAATATTGTAGCAAATAGGTTTTAACTGTCCTAAGTATTACTGATATTTAACCCATCTCTAATAACCAAAAACCTCTGAGACAACGACTCCACAAACTCTCTATCTTCTAATATAGTTATAATAAAGTTCGGATAGTCACCCAGCTTCTAAAAGCCTTATTTATATAGGGCTTTTAGTTTGGCTGTAGTGGGGAATAAAATTATTTGCTATACTTTTATTATGAATAAAATTCAAATATTAAAGATCTCTCTCGTAAGTCTATTTTTTATAGGAGCACTGATTCTATTAGGATACTTAGGTGTATTTAGTAATGTTTTAAACTTGTCACAAAGCGCAAGTGTTCGTGACGCTGTTAAAGGTAAGGCGGTCTATAACATCCACCCTTCTAAAATACAGCCTGGTGTATTTACCTTTGATTATGTATTTGATAAAAATGTTAAGCCTCCAAAAGGTGAAGCTTTATTTGATCTACCGATTATTCCTTTTGATGAAAAAGTAGCTTGTGAAGAGTTGCAGAGAAATTATCCAGGTATGCCATGTGAATTCGGACCTCTTCGCGATTCATGGAATTATCCTGTGCACGAAAATGCTTTTATGAAAGGCGAAACAAAAGAAGATGCTTCTCGCGAAAAGAAAGTTTCATTAAATCCTTTTACACCGAAAGAAGTTCTAGCATATGATGTAGACGTATCTGATCCAAGTGTCCTAAATTGTCGTTCTAACACTAATGTGACAGGATATTTTAAGGCATACTTTGTAGACGTTGTTGAAGATTTAGATATAGGCTTTGATGATCCAGACTATGGGTTAGCTCGTCGAACTGAAGCGTGTCAAGTACTGCAGGATATTTCTGAGTTAATTATGTTGGATACTACCAGTATAAAGCCAAAAATAATTTTTAGAAGAAGTAATATTTCTTTACCTACTGGAGCTCTTGCTGGAGCTTCTACTTATTATTATGGATCACCTTCTTTAGATAATGGTGTTATGCGTGACCATATTATTTTGGGTCAAAATGAGGTGTCTAGTATGGATGCTTTCGTCATAACCAATTTTAATGGCAGTATTCAGTGGGACGTAGATACATATTTAAATAGTGGTACTTATGATTTATACACTGTTCTTTATCATGAAATTCTTCATACATTAGGTTTTAATAGCTTACTGCCTGATGAGATTGTTTCAACTAATGATTTACATAAGTATTCAACCTTTAATTATTTTTCTTATAAGGATGCATCAGTTAATGAGCCATTTATTAGTCACGTAACAAATTTTTTGCAAGCTCCAGTAGGGAGTCCATCATCTTGGTTTATTACAAATACTGTAGTATATCAAGGGACTAAAAATATTGATGGAGCCACACCAGACGATATTATTCCAATATATAGTCCAAGCTCTTGGCAACAAGGTTCCTCTCTTTCTCATTTTGATATGAATAGAGTATACAATAATGAAGGGTATGTTATGCATCCAAGTATTGGACTAGGAACAGAGAGGGTAATTCACGAGCAGGAAAAAGAAGTTCTTTGCCATTTGGGTTATATGGTAGAAGGATTGGTAGGGTGCGAAAATGCAACACCAATTGCTCGTAATGATGTTGCGTTACCTACTAATGGCCAAGTCTGTATTAGTCCGCTAGATAATGACACCTCTGCATTAGGAGGTTTAAAAATTTATTCTTTAGAGCCTTTAAATGTTCAGACAGGTGACATATTAACATATTACGGGAACTCAAATGATTGTACTGGTGTGGTTGTTTCTAGTTCGACCGGTGCTATGTCTATCGCTGCTACGATTGCTCCGGGTTTTGGTATCAGGCAGTTTGTTTATACAAATGCAGATACTCTTTCTAATAGAATATCTGATGCGGCTACTATTACAATAGCGCCACCATGTAATAATGAGGTAAGTGAATATGTCTGTAATGGAGACTTCGAGTATGGGTCAATGTTGTCTCTATCGGGAGGTGCATTTTCTTGTCCAAATAATTTTAGTGATGCTTATTCAGTTCCTTATTGGTGTAACTATAAAGGAACACCAGACTTATCAGATTTTCAAAATTTAGTTCAGTCTGACTTTAGCGTAAATGCTTCAGGGCACGGTAGTTATGTTTCTCATCATTGGTCTGCTGTAGAGCAGGGAGCAAGCGAAGCTTTTATTACTAAACTAAAACAAGGCTTAGACCCTAGCGAAAATTATATTTTATCATTTGACATGTTTTCTGATTTTGGCGACATAACACCTGGAGATAAGTACGTAACAGTAGGGTTACGACAGACAGCTCCAGTTTCAGCCTCACTTAATTCTATTCCCTCAACGCCAAGTCAAGTTATAGTAGACAGTAGTGTTCAGGGTGGTGGTTGGGGGCATTATCAATATTCTTTTACACCGGATATTTCTATTCTTAAATACTTAGTATTGTGGGGTTATAGTGATAGTGAAAGTGTTGTAAGCTTCTTATTTGATAATATTTCAATAAAACGAGCTAATCAAATCTCAGGAACCATCTACTACGACATAAACCAAAACGAAATAATCGACCCAACAGAAACAAAATTCCAAAACATTACCGTTAATCTCTATGAACAAGGCTCATCAACACCACTTCAAACTACCACAACACAAGGTGGTAGCAATCTTGGGAAATATGTATTTGACAACCTTCCGGTCGGAATATACTACATAGCTTCAAACATTGAAAATACATATCCAATAATAACTCAACCAGTCTTAAATACAGGAATACTTTCTAATTACGACTATGTGTATGAAGTTATCGTTGCAAGTGATCAGACGGTGGCAAATAAAGATTTCGGAATATATGTAGACCCAATAGGTCAAATCTCAGGAACTGTATACGAAGACAATAACTCAAATGGATCTTTAGATAATAGTGAAACTGGTCTTAATAATGTGAACGTATTTATTTATGATGCTAATCAAAATCTTTTAGATTCATGGAATACTGTACTCTCTCCTGAAGAGGGTGAGTACACATTTTCTACCTTACCAGGAGGAGTATATTATATCGTATCTGGTATTACACAAGGATCTTCAGGAGTAGAAGAGGTTACTGAACCAAACATTGATACAGGATTTTTGAATAATTATGATTATGGCTATATGGTGGAGGTTCCTTTTACAGGTAATCAAGTGTTTAGTGATAGAAATTTCGGCGTTAAAATGTTAACTCATCAAATAACTGGAATAGTTTACGAAGATTTGAACAATGATAGTTACAATCAATCTGTAGAGCCTGGAATAGAAGGGATTGAAGTTCTTGCTTATGAATATAGCATAACAGGTAACTCTGGTGCATCAGCTATACACAGTACATTAACTCAAAGTGACGGAACATATGAATTTATGGTCCCTGACATGAAAGAATATTATGTCGTTTTGGAAGATGAGAGTATTTTTCCAACTATTAATACTTTTAATGCATGGACAAATGCATCGCCGATTGATAATGATTATGAAAACATTTACAGTGCCGTTTTTGCTAACGGGACCAATTACGGTGGTTATATGCCGTATCGTTTCGGCATATACGAAGAACCACCAACAGGCCAAATCTCAGGAACCGTCTACTACGACGAAGACACAAGCTCATCTCTAGATATCACAGAAAGTGGAATACCTACTACCGCAGTTAACCTCTACGATTCAAGTTCAACATTACTACAAACAGTAACAACTCAAAGCCAAGGTGAATATGAATTTACCGTCCTTCCAGACGGCACATATTACCTCGCATCTGAGGCTGAGAGTAATTACTCTACATCAACTCAACCATCTCTCAACACAGGTTTAGTTAACAATCATGACTATGTATATGAAGTTAATATTTCAAACGGCCAAGCCATAGTCGACAAAAACTTCGGTGTATACGACCCACCAACAGGTCAAATCTCAGGAACCGTCTACTACGACACAAACTTTAATCAAATAGCAGAATCAAATGAAACAAGATTCCCAAACACAACCGTTAAACTTTACGAACAAAACTCTTCAACACCACTACAAACAACAACCACACAAAGCGGTTCACAAATTGGAGAGTACGTATTCAACGCATTACCTGATGGTGCATACTATGTAGTCTCAGACATTGAAAATAACTATCAAAGCGTGACTGTACCAGGAAGTAGCAGTTCACCAAGTGGATATATTTACGCACACACCGTAACTATCGCAAACGGACAAGCAGTCATCGACAAAAACTTCGGTGTATTTAGTAAAAGTGGTGAAACTTCTATCTCAGGAAAAGTATATTACGACAGTAATCTTAACGGAGACTTTGATGGAAATGACTACGGAATAGGAGGGCTCTATGTAAAACTCTTCAACGGGAACTCTCTTGTTCAAGCAGCTGAAACGTGGCTCTCTGGACCAGCAACAGGTAACTACACATTCCAAAATGTACCTGATGGATTTTACATCATTGTATTAAGTGAAGAAGATAACTATCCAACCGTTACTGAACCAGGACCACACATAGATCTCTCAGGAGGAATATTAAATGACTATGACTATGTATACTTCCTTAATATCTCTGGAGGACAATCAATTACAGGACCTATTACAGGTGCCGACTTTGGTGTAAGTAATAAGCGAAAGTTTATTAAGTGGGATTTACGAATAAAAGAGCGGATAAACAATCTCACAGTAAGTCCGAATACAGAACCAATTATTAATCCAGGAGGAAAACCTACTATTAAAGACTGGGATTTAGAAGCACGTAAACAGCGACGAGAGTCTGCATCAGAAGAAGATAAGAAAAAAACGAATGCGCTTGGTGCTTGGTTGTTTAAGTTGTTTGATTAAGTAATGCGTTTTTGATAAATAAAAACCTTTGAGATAAAGACTCCATAAACTCTCTATCTTCTAATATAGTTATAATAAAAGACGGGTATGGCATAGGGTGTAGTTTGGTGTATACTTTTGAGTATGAATTACTCAAGTATTACACCCGAATTAAAAGTTTTTGACTTCAAAAAAAGTCTTGATTTTTATACAAACCTAGCTGGCTTCAGTATTCTTTATGATAGACCAGAGCATGATTTCGCTATGCTTGAGATAAATGGTTCCAACTTAATGATTGAAGGGCTAACAGAAAAAAGTAGAACATGGAAGGTTGCTGAACTTGAACAGCCTCTTGGTCGGGGTATGCATTTTCAAATTATGGTAAAGGATGTGGAAGGCTTGTATAGTAGTCTGAAGAAGTTTGATTATCCGATTTTCTTTAAGATGGAAGAAAAATGGTATCGCAAAGATGATAAAGAGATGGGGCAGAAACAATTCTTAGTTCAAGACCCTGATGGATACCTATTAAGGTTTGCTGAAGATATTGGGGAAAGGTCGTTTGTTAGTTAGTAAATATTAGATGTATAGATACTAAATATGAAAGAAGAAGAGAGCACAAGTTTATTTTTTTCAGACCCAGAAATACTATTTTCCAAAATTAAAGAAAATGGTGGTAATTTAGATTGGGTTAAGAAATTACAATTAGGTAAGGTTCTAGTAAAAGAGAGGTTTCCGGGTTTGATTAACAAGAAACATGAAGACGCTATAAACTTCTTGTTTTGGTTTATGTATGGGATTGAGCAAGAAACTAGAGACAGTATTTTGTACGTGGAAAACCAGTTAGGTAAAGACAAGAAAGAAACAGCAATCATGATTGATAATATGACTTTTGGTCAGAAGATTGATTTTATAGAAAAAAATTACAAAAGTAATAAAGGTAATGATTTGTATATATCATTTATGAGAACTTTAAATAAGTTAAGGAATGATATGGCTCATGGTAGATTAGATGATTTAAAATATGGTGGATATTTTTTATCAGAGCCCGAAGGTCAATTAAAGATTTTTGCTGATGTTAGAAATTCACATTTAAACAAAGAACTTGTAAAGTAGTGCTTAAAAAGAGGGAATATACATAGCAGTATTACCATTCTTCTCAAATACAGTTCTAACTTCCTCTACAACGTTACCCCATTTAGTGCTAGCACGAGAAGGTTCGTTTTTCTTTAGCTTAGTGCAGAATAAAAAACACTCGTTTGAGTGTTTTTTATTTTCCTGTTGATACTTCCTAATGAAATATATATAATAAAAACATATGAAATACATCAAGAAATTCATCGAACTATCAAAAGATGATTCATACATCGCAGGGGGGAAAGGGGCTTCTCTTGGGGAAATGATAAATAACAATATTGCTGTTCCAGATGGATATGTAGTGACAGCTGAAACCTTTGATTCCTTTTTAGAAGAAGCTGATTTAATTCAAGAAGTTACAGCTATACTCGGAAAAGTTAATCACGATACGCTATCAACTATTGAATCTGCTTCTGAAAAAATTCAAGCATTAATACACAATGCAAAGATGCCAGATGAGATTGCTGAATAAATACTAAAACAACACAAGGTCTTAGGTTCTGAATATGTTGCCGTCAGATCTTCTGCTACAGCTGAAGATGGAGTTGATCACGCTTGGGCAGGACAACTTGATTCATATTTGAATGTTAAAAAGAGTGATCTGGTAAAAAAGGTTCAAGATTGCTGGGCTTCATAAATTAGCAAGGACAGTCCTTGCTAATTTTTGCTAATTTTTTCTTTTACGTCAAGTTTGATTTCAGAACTTCTGGTATAATTATTGCATGTCAAAAATCATTCTCATTGGTGGTCCGCAACGCTGTGGAAAAAGTACACTAGCACAAAAAATATCAAAAGAGTTAAACATACCTTGGATAACTACAAGTACGTTAGAAGCAGTAATTCGCCAATACACGCCCGACGAGCAAGATAACGAGCTCTTTCCGAAATCTATGTTAAGAAAAAAAACTGAAGGTGGTAACGATGCTATGTATTCTACATATTCAAAAGAAGAGATAGTCGAAAGTTACTTAAAGCAATCAGATACAGTAAGTAATGCCATTCAAGCATTGGTTAAACATGTTACTCAGCAAGATTGGAGTTATATTCTTGAGGGGTATCATATAACTCCCAAGCTTGTCGCACAAATTAAAAAAGAAGGATTTAACGTAGAATCTATTATCTTAGTTAACACTAATCCCGATGAGTTAATAAATAGGTCCCTTTTAAGTAAAACAAAACATGATTGGGTACGTGACGAGATAAGTAATAAAGATAATTACACTAAGATTGGCGAAATGATTACTTTGTATAGCAACACATTAATTAAAGAAGCAGATAAATATGATGTGAGAATTGTAGATATGGGGCAAGACTTTCAAAAAAACTTTAATGAAGTTTTTGAGTCTCTTATATAGGGGCCTAAAATCAATAATTACCCATAAAAGTTCCGTATCCTAACCATGAACTGACCGAGTCCAATCACAAAACCAGAAATAAATATAAATAAACCAAAAATTTCTAGTGTGAAAATGTTCATATCTTCATTTTACCATTTTCGTACCTAAACTTCGAAATTCTACCATTTTCTTAAATCAAAGGCTTACTGAAAACGCAGTTCTTTGGTGTCCGAGTCTCAAATGCCTGCGCGTTTTACCCAACTGTTTTAGCAAGAATCGTCCTTGCTAGTTTCTTTCGTATAACTCGCTTTTCTAAGCCGGTTCATTATCGCGTAGCCAAGCCCTTTGTTTTCAACTTCTTTTACAACTAAAATGTCATAACCTTTTTTATCCGCCTCTCTAAAATCCTTAAACAAATTTTTAGCCATTTTAATTTTATCAGTATAGTTTAGTTGTTTTATTTTTTTTCCAGAATTTTTTTCCAGAATTTTTTTAATATCTTTTCCGTCTTTTATGATAATCACTTTTGCCTTAGGAGAATAATGCTTGTATTTCATTCCCGGAGACTTAGGTGTTTTGATAAATTCTTCCTTTTTCTCTTGAAGCTTGCCAATATTTTTTTCTATTTGTTTTTGAGTTATTTTTCCTGGTCGCAAAATTACAGGTGGGTTTTGCGTTAAATCAATAACTGTTGATTCTATTCCAATATTTACACTGCCTCCGTCAATAAGCATATCAATACTGCCCATTAAGTCCTCTATAACGTGTTTCGCATTCGTAGGGCTCGGCCGGCCTGAAATATTGGCTGAAGGCGCCGCAATCGGAACACCTGCATGTTTAATTAATTCTAATGCAATTTTGTTGTCTGGCATTCTTATTGCTACTGTATCCAACCCACAAGTGACTATGTCTGGGACAATTTTTGTTTTTTTGAAAATTATGGTTAGCGGTCCTGGCCAAAACTGTTTTATAAGTTTTTTGGCATTATTGGGTATTTCATTCACTAGAGAATGCAGCTGTTTAATTTCTGAAATATGGAGAATCAACGGGTTATCCTGCGGGCGTCCCTTGACTAGGAATATTTTCTTGATTGCTTTTTTATCTAAACCGTTTGCCCCTAAGCCATACACTGTTTCTGTGGGAAAAGCCACCAAACCACCATTTTTAATAGTGTTGGCCGCTTCTTTTATTTTAGAAATTTCTGGATTTTTAAAATTTATTTTTATTATTTTAGTTTTCATATGCAGTACATCAATACCATTTAAGGATTACAGTAATTACATTGCCCAGGATCGGCAGTCGGAGCAGACTCGGGTAGTGCTGAATCTTCAGTATACTCGCACTTAAAACACTTAAAAACGAGTGCAGTAGGGCTATCTGTTGGTCTACTACACCAGGCGCACGGGACTCCGCGTTTTGTATCGATGACCACAAAGCCAGGTATTGAGCACTCTGGGCACAGATTTTGCATATTCTTCACTAGGTCATTGGTTGCTTTAGCGATGTTTTGCATGCGAGTCGGGTTTCTGTGTGCTCGCATATCTGTCTCGATATACATTTTTTTCGTAAAAAGTCGGTTTAATAATCGATTAAGACGCTTTTCCAAATCCTCATATGTCACTATATCTTTATATATATGCCGTTTACTATTTTCGCTACTCCGTACAATAAGTCCATGATGAGGAAAGCCCCACTGGTCAGCGAGATCGCGCGCTTCTTTAATACTTGAAACATACGAACCGTTTATATTTGTCTCTGAAGAGCGGTGGTGGCCGCGAATTTCAAGATCGTTTTTCGTGTCTACTAAAAGAATGAGCTCAAGGTTTGACCGCACAAAAGGAATTTGTGGGTCTGCACCAAAACTGCCCTCGCTTGCTATAGCAAGATCAAGTCCTGTTAGGGCAAGGGCTGCCTTTGCTTTTGCACGGGCTGCCTCCAACTGATTGCCCGTCCTACCTATATCTTGCGTAAATGTACCGAATACATCAGTATTAAGTGTCGAAGGTATTATGACTTTAATACCGAGTTCTTCAAGTAATGGCACAATGACCTTTTCTTTCCCATGCATCGTTGCAAGTACTGCTGTGCGACCTCTGAAATAGTCCATATACTTTGCTACTTAATATTCACCAATACTTCGTTCCGCATCATAAATGGCGTCGTCAATGTTGGATTGTATTGTATTGCGGGGATGATTAAAGGTGTTTTCATGTTTTTATGATAGCATTTTTGTGTCTAAAAATTAATGGCTGAAGGTGGATTACTCCATTTTCCCTACAAAACTGGGTAAATTAAGAAGCTACCAAACCCAAAAGCAAATGGAGCGCTCACTCTCATATGCAGTACTGTGAGCTTGTGAGAAAAAAAGTTGGCCAGTTTTGCATGCAACTTTCTTGGAACAAAGAAAAGGATTGCAGTGGTACCAATCAGAATCGCTCCAAAAAGATTTAGCGTAATTGGTGATTTTGAAAGATCTGCGAAAAATATTAGGGAGACTCCGAAAATTAATCGCAGAACAAGTTCTAGATAATGTATAAGAGTTGTGCTGGCGAATTTGCCAATATAGTGCAATGCAGTATGTGGATGCACCAGCATAAAAAACCCTACGACAATAAGTCAAAAGACTGAAAGTATTATCAGAAATTGTGCGGTAGTATCCATAATATTTAAATTGAGGTTTATCTTTTGCATAGCTATCCAACTAAAGTTATCTATATCATAAACCATAACAAAACTAGCACAAAAACAAAGGTTCTGACATTTTTTATCGCAGATTAATTTGGTCTAACAGCGACCAATATATAAACTCTCAAATTTTAATAATGTGATACAGTAAAAATATATGCATACAATTTTAACCGTCTCAGCAGTAATTTTTAGCCTTGCGTCAGGTTATTTTCTTTGTGTTAGGAATGATTCCATTTATATTACTTATATCTATTTTTCAATCAAAGGCAACTTCAAAAAATAATTACGTACTCAACTATCTCTACTATGGATGGATGGCATTCCCAATTATTTTTATACTTTCACCCGAGACCTTTAATATCGTTCCATCTCTATCCAGTATTTTAATTGGATACTTAATTGCTGACTTCTTTACAAAAATAGTTTTCTATTTCCACATACGGAAATTCGCTTGTCTTGAATTACTTTAAGATCACTTAAAAACTGCGCTTTGTTACGTTCAAAAACTTCCTTTGAATCTTTTTCATTTTGGGACCCTTCTTACTTGGATAGCAAGGATGTGGGACTAAATTCCTTATTAAAGATTATAGCAATCTGAGAAAACTTTAACCTCTTTTTAATTTGAGCCAAATTTAAAGTTCTGAATACATCTAGCTGGCGGAGCTTTAAGAAAGCCCATCAAATAAAGGGTCTTTTTCTTTACTCTCGACTGGAGTTCGAACTTTCTGTTATAATAAAAATATGTTAAACAATATACAACTATACATTACTTATTTTTTACAAATAGTTATAGCCATCACGCTCATCAATGTTTGGCTCGTACATTTTTCTAAACCTACTAAATATAGAGGAAAAGGAGCAAAAAATATGTTAAACGAATTTAAAGCATATGGTTTGCCAACATGGTTTATGTATCTAGTTGGAATTTCAAAACTAATGATAGCCTCATTCTTAATCATTGGAATTTGGTTCCCCATTTTTGTTTTTCCAGTAACGGTGTTGTTAGCTGCACTTATGATTGGAGCAATAGCTATGCATATAAAAGTAAAAGATCCTTTTAAAAGAACACTACCAGCTACTATTTTGTTGCTTATTACATTTATTCTTATGGCTTTAATTCTTTCTTAAATTAATAAGTATTTATTTTAATTAAATATTAAGTGAGCGTTGTTAATGTCTCTAATAGCGGTAAAGGTGATTATTCATTAAGTATGTTATCCATTTAATTTATGTTCGAACTAAACTCAGTCGGCGGAGCAAGGTAGAGAAAACAGGGTCAATTGGCTCTATTTTTATTCAAGTCTTTCGGTACTTTCTAGTATATTCCATATCTTCTATTTATCTAGACTTTATACTAACAGTTTTCTTTTTTGTCATGAAAGTAATGCGTTATAATAAGTTGTATCAAGTATTATATAAATTATCTACATCTATATCATTATGACTTTCGTTAAAAATCGATCTCTAACCTTTATTATTATTTCTGTCGCTTTACTCTTTGGGTTCGTACAGACTTCTTTTGCTGCACAACCAACGATCACAGACGTGACGACCACCCCTGGTACTTACACATCAGGTTTTTGTGTCAACTGGACGTTTCAGCTAGATCAATATATTGATGTGGTGAGTGGTGAGTCGGGCCCTTCTATTGATGTTCAGATAGGAGATAACATTGTCGACGCAACTTTAAGTTCTTACTCAGGACCAGGAGCGGGTACTTCTTCAGCAAATTTCTCGTACTGCGTAGAAGACTCTGATGTAGACGGTGGGGGAATTGAGGTTTTCTCTCCTATAAAACTTAACGGAAGTACTATACAAAGTGACCCTGGAGATGAAGACTTGATATTAACTTTTACACCACCTGATTCATCAGGCGTCTTAATCAACCCAGATCATCCTGAGGTCACTACTCTCTCTCCTTTGGATAATGCAAGTACTGTTTCTGCGGCTCCAAGTCTTGTTCTTACTTTTGACGAAGTCGTTGATGTAGAAAATGGAAATATTACGATTCACAAAGCAAGTAACGATGTCACAATCAACACTATTGATGTGACGAGTGCGACCGTCTCTGGAAGCGGTACGAGCACTATTACAATTGATCCTTTGGAAGGTCTGGTCCCTAATACAGAATATTACATATTGATTGATGCGACCTCGTTCGATGACACTGAAGGTAATAGTTATACGGGAATAAGTAATGATACGAGCTGGACATTCACCACAGCGGGTCTTGTTGAAGTCGGGGACCGCATAGGATTTGATTCTAACACTCCAGAAATTTATGAAGGATCAACGCAAGACATAGAGGTAACTCTGGAGGAATCTATTATTGTTCCGCCAGGAGGTCTTGCCGAAGTCGAAATAACGATTACTTCTTCAGATACTGATCGCGTCACGGTCTCGCCAAGTGTGATTACATTTATTGAAGACGAATGGCATCATACTAAAATAATTACGATTACTGCAGTAGATGAATCTATTTTATATCCCAGTGATGACCGTCTTGTATATTTGTCATATTCAGTTGTTACAGATTCAGAATTATATGCTGGTTTTGAACGCATACTACCTGTAACTATAACCGATAATGACCAACTAACGTCACGACGCACTTCATCATCAATCTCATACACCTGTAAAGACAACACCGCAAGTAACTACAATCGATTTGGAAGACACAAAGAATCTCTTTGTGAATATGAAGTCACAGAAGATGAAGAAGAAACCCCAACAGACACAGAAGTAATTCCTGAACCAACAACTAAGCTTTCTGAATCAAACACATGTTCACTAGAACAAACGTTGACTCAAAACCTCAAAGCACCATCACGAAACGGAACATACAACTCATACACAAACGACATCGTAACAGAAGCACACATACTACAAGCTCACTTAAACCGACTAGGTTTCAACAGTGGACCAGAAGACGGAATACTAGGACCAATCTCAGAAGGAGCTATTAAAGACATGCAAACATTCTTAGGAACAGATCCTGATGGATATGTTGGACCTTTAACACTAGCTTTGATAAATGAAAGTTGTGGGGAAGGTGGGTTAGAAAGTTAGTTTGTAATTTAATTATGAATTAGATTAAAACCTCTGCATTTTGTGGGGGTTTTAGGTTGCTATTATTATTCAGATATTATTTCTCTTCATATTTGGTATAATAAATAATATGAAAAATATTACATTACCACTACAAGTAGGATTTATTTTATTCACTATTTTTTTATCAGGAACTGTATTTGCTCAAGTAACGTCGACAAGCTTGTCAGAAAAAGCTGGACTTATGCCTGGGGATACATTTTATGCTCTCGACCTAGCAGCAGAAGAAATTAAAAAAGTTTTTACTACAAATTCTATTACTAAAACTGAGTTTGCGGTTAAACGTTCAGAAGAGCGATTAGCTGAAGCGGTTACTCTTTCTGAAGGTGAAGGAAAAGTTTCAGAGGTTGAACGAGCGGTAGAGCTGTATACAAAAGAATTCGGAGTTGCAGCAGAAACTATATTAAATGCTGATGGAGCGCTTAATATAGATGAGATTATACGATTAAAAGCACAGATTGCTACAGATGCTACACATAACCTTGTTATTTTAGATGGTATTACAAAAAATTTTCCAGATTCTACCTATACAGTTGGTCTCGCTGAGACACAAACTATTAAAAGACAGTTAACGATGGTAGGTTCGATCGCTGTTACAGATGAGGCGATGGCAGCTAAAATTTTTCAAACAGCAGTCAACAGCAGCGTATTAACAATTAAAGCAAAAGCAAATACACTTACTGGTGTTAATGAGGTTGCTCGTATTGATGGTTCAATTCTTAAATTTAATATGTATATGAACTATGGCAAGCAGTCAGAGTTTACTACTACTGAAAACTCTGGTACTAAAGGTATGGTTCAAGAATCGATTGACGGGGTTGTTAATATTCTAAGTGGCATAAGAACAAGTACAAATGTTGTTACTGCTGATGTTAATTTAAATAATAGAAGAGATGGTGGAACTATGTTAGGTACTGGTAACCCTAATGCGAGCGGAACCGCTACTGCTAATACTGAGGTACCTCGAGTAACTCCAAATAATACTGGAGCACCAGCATATCAGTCAAATAGCTTAGAGCTCACTTGGATGGACTATGTTAATAGTCGTCAGTAAAATAATTAAATAGGGTCACAAATAGTACGCGAGTTACCACCACAAGAAAGATTAGAGTTGCAAATTCGGTTACCGCTCCAAGAGTGTGTTCCAAAAGCACCGCTTGGTGCAGGGTCTTCTGGATTGCTTTCTCCGACATAACTTTCACTATCTGCACACCAGTATGTATTGTTTCCCATAGCAACCTCTATCGCGTAATCGTTTCCCGATGCAGTAATAACACATTCAGCAAAAGGGTATGGTTGATTACTCATAAGTGCAGCAACTTTATTTCTAAGAGTTGTCATTTCGTCGCAAACGGTACTATTCCCAGAAGGGTGAATATATGAACCGTGTTTCGCGTAAAATATTTCAGCTTGGTTTTTTATTTGTACTACCTCAGCTTTAAGCGATGCAACCCGTGAGCGTTGTCGAGCACTGTTAAGACTTGCAAGAATAATCGCTGAGAGAATTCCAAGTATTGCAATAACAACTAATAATTCAATAAGTGTGAATCCATTTTTTTTCATATATTTTTATTATACCAAACTTTACAAAAAAGATTTTTCAATTTAATGATATAATATTATTGTTATTTCTCCAGACTATTCATTGTTAACACCAAAATCACGAGAGAATACTGTTGATGTGATTATTGAAAATGTTGAGGGTACGTTTGGCGTTTTTAGCCGATAAGACGTACGTCCTTTAAAGCTTTGGAATCTATTAATACTATGTTTGAACTCTAGGTTGTATTTCCTTACAAAATCTGTACGCTATAACTATGTTCACAGGAATTATAGAAAAACAGGGAAAAGTAAAAGATTTTTCAAAAAGTGAATCAGGTGCACGACTTATATTAGATAAGCCACTAGATTGGATTACCAGTCTTGGTGACTCTATTGCAGTGCAAGGCGCATGCCTTACTATTGCAGAACAAGACAAGGAAACACTTTCATTTGATCTCATGCCAGAAACACTTGGGAAGACAGTATTTGGAATTCATGAGTTTAAAAAAGTAAATCTCGAACAAGCTACAACACTTCAGACAAAATTAGATGGCCATATTGTTTCTGGTCATGTTGATACAGTCGGCGTAGTAGGTAGTGTACAAGACAACAATGGAGAATATGTTATACGTATTTCATTCGACGAGCAGTTTGCATCACTTGTTATCATGAAAGGATCAGTCACGATTGATGGTGTGAGTTTAACTGTAACAGGTATTGGTGATAATTGGTGTGAAGTATGTCTGATTCCATTTACACTTGAACACACAACGCTCGGTAGTTTAGAAAAAAATAGTAAGGTTAATCTCGAGTTTGACATGATAGGAAAGTATATTAATCGTTTTATGGAAATTCATCATGCAGGGAAGTAATAATAAAAAAGAAGAAATTTTTAACGCGAACCTTTATAGTATAGGAATTGTTATTGCTGATTTCAATCATGATATTACTGAAGCTATGCTGGCAGAAGCTCAAAAAGTATTACAAGAATATTCTGTATCAGAAAATAATATTGAGATTGTTCGTGTGCCGGGAAGTATCGAAATTCCACTTATGTTGCAAGTTATGGCACAGACGAAAAAGTTTGATGGACTTATTGCTCTTGGTGCAATTATTAAAGGAGAGAGCGCTCATTTTGATTATGTAGCTAGATTTATTACTGATGGAGTATTGCGTGTTCAATTAGATAATAATATACCAATTGGTTTTGGTGTTCTCACAACACTCGATCATGCACAAGCGGTAGCAAGACCACATGTTGGTGCAGATGCCGCACTTGCCGCACTTGTTGTTGTAAAAAAAATGAAAGATATTGCTTAACACATAATAAAAAGCCGAGATACTCTCGGCTTTTTATCTACATTATTTAATATTTTAAACTGGCCACTCCATAAATGTCCAAGAGACACTTGAGTTGGTTTGTAATTGGTCAGGGCAAGACGGAATACGTGTTCCATCGCGTTCAATATATACATTTATAAGATATCCGCGGAATATAAATCCTGCACCATCAAATGATACGCCTGGAATATCCATATTGAGTGCCGCACAATTATAGTCATCTTCAATAGATGTTTGAGTATAACCAATTGAGCTAAAAAACGGGTTGATAATACCGAAAAGAAAAAATAAAATAATAAGTGTTCCTAGTCCGCGCATAATATTATGAAGTTATGATTGATATATAAAAAGTATAGCATATGTTTTCTTTTTTAAGGGTAATTACGTTATTGATAGAAATGTTTTCCACAGTTTTTAGAGCAAAATTGATTGCTCAGATGTAAAAAATTTTCACTTACGAGAAACATCTTTCTCAGAGGTTAAAATACAAGCTTTTTTACAAAATTTTTTTGACGAAAGGTGTGAAATATATCACGATAAATGATTTTCAGACTACTATGTAAGGGTATGATATAATAGTGATACATCACAGGATGTAATACGTTTAAAAAACGTTTTCCGGACCTCTTTAAACATGCAGCGAGTTACTCAAACTTACATGTTCTTAGATATCCATAAATTATTCACTAAGGTATACGTAATCATATGAATATTTCTATTACACACCGAGACGGTACAAAAGCAGACTTTAACGCTGACCGTATCAACCGTTCAATTGAAAGAGCATGTCGTGGCTTGACTGATGAAATTGCAAAAGTAACACAAATTGCAACAGAGACTCAACTAGCTCTCTATGACGGAGTGACAACTGAAGAAATGGATGAGGCAACCATCAATGCTGCTCTACAAAATGTTAAAGAAGACCCAGAGTATGACACTGTAGCAACACGACTGCTTCTTAAAACAATCTATAAACGTGTACTTGGTGATTATGATCCTGAAAATGAAGCGTCATTACGTGATCTTCATGCAAAAAGTTTCAAAACATATATTACAAAAGGGGTAAAAAGTGGTTTATTGAGTGAAAAATTAACTGAGCTATATAACCTAGATGAGCTTGGTGAGTATCTTGATATGAGTCGAGATGGATTGTTTATGTATTCTGGACTTTCTACATTGCTTAACCGGTACTCACTGAAAGGTTCAGATTTGAAAGCTGCTGAGGTTCCACAATATTTTTTCATGCGAGTTGCGATGGGGCTTTCATATAATGAAGAAAACCCAGGAGAACAAGCAAAGAAATTTTATGACAAAATGTCGAAACTCGAATACATTGCTGGAGGTTCAACAAACATTGGTGCAGGAACAGTTCGTCCAGCACTTTCAAATTGTTTTTTGATGGAAGTACATGACGACATGGAGCATATTGCTAAGTCAGTTTCTGATGTCATGATGCTTTCGAAAGCTTCTGGTGGTATTGGATGTTCTCTTACAAAACTTCGTGCTAGTGGTTCACCGCTTAAAAGTAGTAACACCGTATCTTCGGGACCAACACCGTTTGCAAAAATTATTGATACTGCTATTCGCGCAATTCAACGAGGAGGGAAGAAGAAAGGCGCGCTCGCATTTTACATGGAAAATTGGCATCTTGATTTCGATGATTATTTAGAATGGCGACACAATGCAGGGGATGACTATTTGCGTATGCGAACAGCTAACACAGCGGTATGGATGTCAGACGAGTTTATGAAACGTGTTATTAACAAGGAAACATGGTACATGTTTGACCCAAAAGATACTCCAGACCTAAATGAGTTATACGGGGAAGCATTTTCACAGCGTTATGCTCAATATGTTGAAAAAGCAGAGAAAGGTGAGATGCGGACTTTCAAGAAATGTCCTGCACAAGAGCAATATCGAAAAATTTTAGTAGCCCTACAAACGACATCGCACCCATGGTTAACATGGAAAGATACAGTGAATATTCGAGCATTGAACAACAATACAGGAACTATTCATATGTCTAATTTGTGTACTGAAATTTGTTTACCTCAAGACAAAGAAAATATTGCCGTATGTAATTTGGCGTCACTTAATATTTCATCTCACATTGAAAACAAGGCTATTGATTGGCCACGACTAGAACAAACAGTACGAACAGCTATTCGTCATCTTGATAACTTGATTGATATTAATGATTTACCAATTCCAGAGGCTCAAAAATCTGATCAAGAAAACCGAGCGGTTGGATTGGGTGTTATGGGGTTTGCAGATGCTGTTGAAAAAATGGGATGGGCATACGACTGTGAAGAGGCCTATGATTTCACCGATCAAGTTTTTGAATTCATTAGCTACATGTGTATTGATGAATCAACAAAGCTTGCAGAAGAGCGAGGTTCATATAAGAATTTCCAAGGATCACGCTGGTCAAAAGGAATGGTGCCAATTGATACGCTAAAAAATATTAATCAAGAACGAGGAATACCTCTTGAAGTTGATATGGAGAGTAAGCACAAAGGTTTGAACTGGGATGTATTACGTCGAAAAGTAAAGCAAGGAATTCGAAATGCAACCTTAATGGCGGTAGCACCAAATGCAAATATTGGTTTAGTTGCAGGAACAACACCGGGAATTGACCCACGATTTGCACAAGTATTTTCAAGAAATAAAATTTCAGGAAAATACCTAGATATTAATCACAACTTAGTAAACGACCTGAAGAATTTAGGAATTTGGGAGAAGGTAAGAGAGCAAATTATTGTTCATCAGGGTGATATTAATCCTATCGCGGAGATTCCAGAAAGTTTAAAGAAGATTTATAAAACATCATTCTCAACTTCACCATATGGGTTTATTGAAGTTGCTGCTCGGGCTCAAAAATGGGTTGACCAAGCGCTGTCTCGAAATATGTATTTAGAGACTCGTGACGTGAACGAGATGATGAACATTTATACTACTGCTTGGAAAAAAGGTGTAAAAACAACATACTACTTGCACATGAAGCCTCGACATACTGCTGAACAAAGTACCGTAAAAGTAAACAAGGGCGCTGCTATCGGTAAGCGAGGCTTTGGATCTTTACGTTCACCGCAATCCACAGTTCCCAAAGTAGCATCTGCTACAATAGAAAAGCCGGTCTCAGGAGAAGGTGTTAAACATACTTACTCATCCAATCCACAAGATAAATTATAAATATGACCGTTTTCATTAATTACTAACATAACCTCTCATTACTATGCCACTTATTGGAAAAGCATCACCCGAAGATTATAACTTGCACCCGGCTCAGTATCCTTGGGCTCGAGACTTATATGACCAAGCCATTGCGAATACATGGTTTCCTCACGAAATCCCTCTAAAAGAAGACTTAGATGATTTTGAAAACATGACTGATGATGAGCGCCATGCAATAAAATTCATTATGGCTTTCTTTAACCCGTCTGAGTTGATTGTAAACCGATCTCTCGCACTAGGGGTATACCCATACGTAAAGTCAGCAGAATGCCATTTGTACTTGGTAAAACAAATGTGGGAAGAGGCAAATCACTGTGTTGCATTTGAATATGTACTAGAAACATTCCCGTTTGATCGCGAGACTATTTACAATGTTCACCTCGAGACACCTTCAATGAAGGCAAAAGAGGACTACATTAATAGGTACATGCTTCGTATGACCGAAGAGAGTATCGACATTGATACTGTAGAAGGAAAGAAAGATTTCATTCGAAACCTTGTTGCAACAAACATTGTGATGGAAGGAATCTGGTTTTACTCAGGATTTATGGTTATGTTGTCGTTCCGTCAGCGTAATAAGTTACGTAATTTTGGCTCAATGATTAACTGGGTTATTCGAGATGAATCACTTCATTTAAAATTTGGTATTAATCTTATTTTGAATATTCTTGAAGAAAATGCAGAATTAATGACCGAAGATTTTGCGAATGAAATTCGAGACATTGTTATCGAAGGTGTTGATCTTGAGGTTGCCTATAATAAAGACTTGTTTCCAAAAGGAATTCTTGGGCTAAATTCTGATTATGTAAATCAATATGTACAATATGTTGCTGATCGTCGTCTCGAAGAGCTTGGGCTTGAACCACATTATAATGTGACGAACCCAGCTAAATGGATGGCAACATCAACTGATGTATTGGAGCTCGTAAACTTCTTTGAACAGCAGAACACTAGCTATGAAGTGAATGCGAAAGGCTCAGGAGAAGATGAGAAGAAAGAAGAAAAATAATTGCTCATTAAAAAAAAACCGCTTACGCGGTTTTTGTTTTATACGTATCTTTTCTACTTTAATAAATACATATTTAATTCATATATACACTTGTGACGACCGTCACAAGTGTATATATTTTTATAACAATCAGTGTTGTACATCAAAGATATGTTATTATTACCCGTATGAACAACACACTAAAATTAGGCATTTCAGGCATCCGAGGTATTTGGAATGATTCACTTACGCCAGAGAATACTGACCAACTGATTCGTATATTTTTAGACATTGTGAAGCCTAAAAAGGTGGTTCTGGGGACAGATACGCGCCGTAGTAAGGACGAAGTCACTGCAGTGGTTATAGAGTCATTACGCAAAGCAGGGTGTCATATAGTCGAATGTGGAGTCACCACAACACCGACACTTGCACTTATGGTACGCAATGAATCAGCTGATGCTGGAATAGTGATTACTGCCAGTCATAACCCATCAGAATGGAACGGTTTGAAATTTTTTACACCACAAGGGCTCTTTTTAAATCCTATTAAAATGAACGAATTGATCGATTGTTATAATCTTGGAACTATTCCTGATCCTACTGATTTTTCTGATAAAAGTATTCTTACAAGACTAGATGTTGCCTCTGAAGTCCATGTTCAAAAAGTACTTAAAAATATTAATGTAGAAGCTATCAAGAATGCCAATTTAAAAGTAGTGATTGATATGGGTAACGGAGCAGGAACTGATATTGATCCATTACTGATGAGTGAGCTTGGTATTGATGTAACATATCTTCACGAAAAAGCTGATGGAGAATTCGAACGTAACCCAGAACCAGTTGCCGAAGCTTTAGGTGCACTTTGTGCGAAAGTTCCCAAAGTTGAAGCTCATGTCGGTTTCGCACAAGACCCTGACGCTGATCGATTAGTGATCGTAGATGAAAAAGGGAGGACTATCGGCGAAGAGTATACGCTGGTTCTAGCTATGAAGCATTTTCTTTCAACACGAAAGAAAAAAGGGCTTGTTGTAGCAAATCTTTCGACATCAAAAATGTTTGACGACGTTGCTGCTGAGTTTGATTGTAAAGTGTTGCGTACTCAAATTGGTGAGATTAATGTAGCCAGTGCAATCGTTGAAGAGGATGCTGTATTTGGAGGAGAAGGAAATGGGGGTGTTATTTGGCCAGAAGTTGGTTATGTGCGCGACTCAATTGCAGGGATGGCATTGATATTAGAATTGCTAGCAACGAGTGGAAAAACAATCTCTGAACTAGTAAAACAAATTACGTCTTATAAAATTGTAAAAGATAAAGTTCGGGTTGATAGTAAGGAAGAGGTTGATGCATATTTACAAAAAGTGAAAGATGTTTTTATAGAAGAAGATATTGATTTGACTGAGGGTGTAAAAGTTAATTTTGAAAATGGATGGCTACATGTACGGGCAAGTAATACCGAGCCGATTGTACGATTTTTTGCTGAGGCACTGACTGTAGAGCAAGCAGAAGGATGGATTAATCAGATCATATAATTTAAATCTGTCAACTGACATTTCGGCATATTTTTGGTAGCATTTAGTCTTATATGAACAAAGTTAATATAATTGTTATCGCAGCAGGGCATGGAAAGCGTATGAATAGTGACCGACCAAAGCCATTGGTAGAGTTAGGTGAAAAGCCTATGATACAGCACATTCTTGATGCTATTGCCGGTTCAGGTATTTGCGACAGCCCAGTCGTTGTAGTAAGTCCGGATAACATCCATCTTTTTAAAGAAACGATTGGTGATAATCCTCATCAATTTGCTATCCAGCAAGACCAGTTGGGAACAGGGCATGCAACTCAATCAGCTTGCTCGCTTCTTGATATGGGAAAACCAACTATTGTATTAAATGGCGATAGTCCAATGATCTCCTCTGAAATGATTCAGAAAATTCTTGCACAACATGTTCAATATGAAGCAGTTGTAACTTTAGGTGTAGTAACGGTGCCAAGCTTTGATGGTTGGTATGTAGCCTTTAAGAATTGGGGACGTATCGTTCGTGACAAAGACGGGAAGGTTCAGCAAATTATGGAAGCGAAAGACGCAACACAAGAACAACTTGAGATTAAAGAAGTGAATCCTACTTACTTCTGTTTTAATAGTAAATGGATGTGTAATCGTTTACAAACTGTTAGTAATAATAACGCACAAAAGGAATATTATCTTACCGACCTTATTAAAATGGCAGTTGCTGAAAATCAGACAGTTGCATCATCTCCTGTAACTCCAGAGGAAGGTATTGGGGTGAACACTCTTGAACATCGCCAAATGGCCGAAGATATCTTAAATGCTCGAAAGTCTTAGGCATTGTGAATGCTTTTGCATGATTAAGTGAGTTGATGTAAACTGGTCTGTATGGAATTAAAGTCAAATTCGTGGGTAGAAATTAAAAAAGATGCACTTGTGCACAATATTAAACAATTTCGCAAAATTATTGGTGATGATGTTATTTTAGCACCCGCTGTAAAAGCGAACGCATATGGACATGGACTTATTCCAGCTTCAAAAATTATGATCGAAGCTGGGGCTGACTGGTTATGTGTTGATTCAATTCACGAAGCAAAAGCTTTACGTGAAGCAAATATTTTAACACCAATTTATATTTTCGGATATGTACTTACTGGAGACCTGGAATATGTTATTGATTTAGACTGTAAAATCCTTGTTTATAATTATGAAACGGTAGACCGCTTAGCAGAGCTTGCTGAGAAAAAGAAAAAACTTGTTGATGTTCATTTGAAAGTTGAAACAGGGACAAATCGTCAAGGATTACCTATCGATGAGCTTATTCCTTTTGCGCAGCACATTCAAACAAAACCATTTTTACATATTGAAGGACTCTCGACTCACTTTGCAAATATTGAAGATGTAAAAAATCATGAGTACACTGACAGGCAAATTAAATTATTTGATGAAGCGTACGAAAAATTACAAGACGCCGGCATAGATATTATTATTCGCCACTGTGCAAACGCATCAGCTACAATGCTTTTTCCAAAAACACACTACGATATGGTGCGCCCAGGAATTTCTTTGTATGGTATTTGGCCATCAGATGTTGTTGAAGAGTTTGTAAAAGAAAGCAAGTTAGATATAGTACTCGAACCAGTATTTAGTTGGAAGACTAGAGTTGCACAAATAAAAAAACTCTCTGCTGGTTCATCTGTAGGATATGGATGTACTTTTACTGCTGAGCAGGATATGCAAATTGCTGTCATACCTGTGGGTTACTATAATGGATACGACCGTAATATTTCAGGTAAAGGTTATGTATTAGTGCATGACCAGAAGGCCTCGGTGATTGGTCGCGTATGTATGAACATGATCATTATTGATGTCACTGGAATTAAAAATTTAAAACCAGAAGATGAGGTTGTCTTACTTGGAAATGGAAAAGAAAATAGTGTCCCTATAAAAGAGTTCGCTCAGTGGGTAGATCGAATTGTATATGAACTACCAACACGTATAACAGGGTGGGCTATAGAAGAAATTCCTAGAATTGTCGTATAAATAAAATATGAGTAAAATTAAATTGGCAATTATATACGGAGGTAGGTCTTCAGAACATGAGATTTCAAAAATGTCGGCATGTAATGTGATTGACGCAATTTCAAAAGAAAAATATGAATTAACAGAAATCTTTATTTCTTCAAAAGGTGACTGGTCTATTGATAATAAAACGATTGAACCTTTAGGTACGTTGAAAAAATTTGATGTTGTTTTTCCTGTGATGCATGGACAATATGGTGAAGATGGAACTATGCAAGGGCTACTTAAAATTGTAGATGTTGCATTTGTAGGGCCAAGCGTTCTAGGTTCAGCTATTGGGATGGATAAAGATGTGATGAAGAGGCTGTGTATGCAGGCCGGTATTAAAGTAGCACCTGGTATTGTACTGCGCAGAGGTGACACTGTCGATATGAAAAAGCTCGAGACAGACTTTGGTTATCCGATGTTTATAAAGCCTGCCAATATGGGCTCGTCGGTTGGTGTGCACAAAGCTGATAATCGTGATGAGCTTGCCGCCGGTATTACTGATGCATTTTTATACGATACAAAAATTTTGATTGAAGCTGCGATCATTGGTCAAGAAATTGAAACAGCTGTATTAGGTAATGAAAAACCGCAAGCTTCAATTCCTGGAATAGTACGACCAAAAGGGTATAGTTTTTATTCGTATGAATCAAAATATGAAGACGACGCAGGGTACGAATTAGAAATTCCAGCAAAACTACCAGATGATGTTTTAAAACGAGCACAAGAAATAGCAGTAAAAGTTTTTCAAATTTGCGAGTGTGAAGGTATGTCACGTATCGATTCGTTTATAACTAATGACGGGGAAGTTATTGTAAATGAAATTAATACAATTCCAGGCTTTACTGATATAAGTATGTATCCGAAATTATGGGAGGCAAGCGGTGTTAGTTATCCAGATTTAATTGATAAACTTATTGATTTAGCTATAAAACGTCATAAACGAGAGTCTTCTCTTAAGACGACTAAATAAGACAGTAGTAGTAGTATATGAGAATAATGTATATATACACTTGTGACGACCGTCAGAGGTGTATATATTTTTCTGATACATTTTCTGATATACATCTCTCACAGTTATGAAAAGTATATATCAGCTTTTTTCTTAGACTCTTTCTGCTATACTGCAAAAATAAAACATGAGTAACCCTATTGCCAACTTATTTAAATATACATGGAAGTATTCCTACGACCAAAAATGGCGCGTAGTTCTTTTTATGTTTCTTTCGACTATTGCAAATCTAGTACTATTGGCAAATCCTTATATTATTAGTCGTATTTTTAATACGGTACAGTTTTCTTCAAATGATCCAGATCTCTTACGTTTTGTTATTTTTAATGTGATGTTGTTGCTCGTCGTCGAAGTAGTCTTCTGGTCTTTTCATGGGACATCACGTGTTATGGAGAGGCGACATCACTTTGTTATTCGTAAAAATTATAAAGAGGCAATGATCAGCAAGGTGCTTGATATGCCGGTTTCTTGGCACAAAGATCATCATAGTGGTGATACTATTGATAAAATTAATACTGCAGGACAATCACTGTATATGTTCTCTGGACGTATTTTTTTCATTATTGAAACCACAGTTCGTTTTGTTGGAACATTGATTGTATTAATGTTCTTTGATTGGCGGGCGACATTAATTGTTTTGGTCACCGCTATTATTGCAGTAGGAAGTGTATTGCTTGTCGATATTGTTTTACAAAAACGATATAAAGTCTTGTACAAGTTTGAAAATCTTTTTGCAACAGCTATTCATGACTACATAACCAATATAATTACGATTATCACTTTAAAGTTAAAGTCACGTGTCATGACTGAAGTCGACAAGCGCGGTTTAGCTGGATATCCTGTACATCATAAAACTGAGCTTATGGACGAGATGAAGTGGTTCTGGGTTTCATTTCTTGTAGCGTTAATGACGGCAACTGCATTGTCAGTGAATGCGACGCACTCGTTTAATACGACAGGAGTCATTATGATCGGGACACTTTTTGCACTCTATGGATATCTACAAAATGTTGGGCGGTCATTTTTCATGCTGACATTTCGTTATGGTGAAATGGTTCGTGAGAATACTGCACTTGAGCACGCTGAAAGTATCATTAATGCTCATGAAAAACTTACTACTAAAAAAACAGTGTATTTACCACAAGACTGGAACGAGCTTTCTATTGAAAATCTATACTTTACATACGAAGAAATTAAACATGACGATGAAGATAATACTGATGAAAAAATTGTACATCAACTGAATGATGTTTCAATTAATATTAAAAAAGGAGAACGGTTGGCATTTATTGGCGCGAGCGGTTCAGGTAAAAGTACAGCACTATCGCTCATGCGCGGACTGTATGAGCCTGAAAGCGGGGAACTCCTTGTTGATGGAAAGAAGATGAAAAAAGGTTTACGTCACATGTCTTCACATATTACGTTAGTTCCGCAAGACCCCGAGATATTTAATAGTACTGTTGAAGATAATATTACTATGGAGATTTCTGTCTCAAAAGAAAAGTTGAAACAAGCTATTCGTTTGGCACAATTTGAAGGTGTGATTGATCAACTGCCAAAAGGTATGCAGACAAATATCCTTGAAAAGGGCGTATCTCTTTCGGGTGGAGAAAAACAACGGTTGGCGCTTGCTCGTGGTATTTTAGCAGCGCATGATTGCGACTTGTTATTTTTGGATGAGCCCACCAGCAGTGTTGATGCAACCAATGAAATGTTGATCTATCAGTCAATTTTCAAAGAACTTTCAGAGAAGACTATTATTTCAACAATTCACCGACTTCACCTGCTTTCACAGTTTGATCGTATCTATCAATTTGAAAATGGTAAAGTTATTGCATCGGGGACGCTTGATGAAATGATGAAAACGCCAAAATTTAGAGTATTGTGGGACTACTATCACAAAAACCAAGAACCTGTATAATCAAAGATATGGAGATTATTCAAAATAAATCACTGCAAGACTTGAACACATTTGGCGTTGAAGCTCTTGCAAAATATTTTGTTGAAATTAATTCAGTCGGTGAGTTTGCAGAATTAACACATACTGAAGAGTTTCATAATAATGAACGATTAATTTTAGGTGGGGGAAGTAATATGCTTTTCACAAAAGATGTTGATGGTTTAGTTATCAAAAATAATTTGCTCGGCAAAAAAGTTATAGATGAAAATAATGATACGGTAACAGTTGAAATTGCGTCAGGAGAGAATTGGCACGAAGTGGTATTGTGGGCAACTGAAAATAGTTGGAGTGGTATTGAAAATCTTGCGCTTATTCCAGGATCAGTTGGCGCAACTCCTGTACAAAATATTGGAGCATATGGAGTTGAAATTAAAGAAACATTACAATCAGTCGGTGTGGTTGATATGATGACAGGTGCTATTACAGAGTTTTCAGCTAGCGATTGTCGTTTCGGTTATCGCGACTCTATTTTTAAACATGAAGTAAAGGGGAAATATTTTATTACTAAAGTTATATTACAGCTTTCAAAAAAACATACACCACGAACTGATTACGGTGCTATTGCAAATCAATTGTCAGAAATGAAAGTCGATGAACCAAAATTACAAGACGTACAAGAGGCTGTGATCGCCATTCGTCAATCAAAATTACCTGACCCAAAACAAATAGGTAATGCAGGAAGTTTTTTTAAAAATCCTGTTGTAACAAAAGATGAATTTCAAAGACTTGAGCAAGGATTTCCAGATATACCCAACTATCCTCAAGAAGATGCAGTAAAAATTCCAGCAGGATGGCTTATCGAACAGTGTGGATGGAAAGGGAAACGAGTTGGTAATACAGGTGTACATGAAAAACAGGCATTAGTGCTCGTAAATTATGGAAATGCTACAGGGCAAGAAATTAAAGAGCTCTCAGAGAAAATTCAAGTTTCAGTTCATGAAAAATTCGGTATAGATTTAGAGACTGAGGTGACCATGATATAATAGTAATATATGAAACTAAATGAATTAATTAAAAATATTATTGAAGTAGAGGCTATTGATATTGAAATCAGTAATATTGCCTTATCTTCAAATGAAGTGAAAGATGGTGGTTTATTTATTGCGATTCCAGGTACCGTAACTGATGGGCATAAGTTTATTGATGACGCGATCGAGAATGGAGCTATTGTGATTGTATGTGAAAAACTTCCAACTGATCACAAAGAAGGTGTTGAATATATTGTTACAGAAAATACGCAATCAATTGTTGGGCACTTAGCGTCACGATTCTTTGGCGAACCAACACATAAAATGCAGGTGGTTGGTATAACAGGAACGAATGGAAAGACAACAACAGCGACGTTGCTTTATAATTTGTTTGAAAAGATGGGATATAAAACAGGGCTTGTTTCAACTATCCGAAACTATATTCACAAAAAAGAAATTCCTGCGACCCATACGACACCTGACCCAATAAGTCTGCATCGTATGTTTAAAGATATGGTAGATGCAGGCTGCGAATATTGTTTCATGGAAGTTTCAAGTCATGCGCTTGATCAGGGTCGCGCCAAAGGGATTGAGTTTACAGGAGCAGTATTTTCTAATGCGACACATGAACATTTGGATTATCATGTAACTTTTGAAGAGTATTTAAAAGCGAAGCGAGGGTTGTTTGAATTACTTCACCCTCATGCATGGGCACTCGCTAATGCTGACGATGAGAACGGGGGATTCATGTTACAAAGTACGCAGGCGTCAAAACATTTTTATAGTTTGCAAAAAGAAGACGGTATTTTTGCCGGTGAGATTAATTTCGAAGGAACAGTTATTGAAAATTCATTTAACGGTCTTGTTCTTAGTATAAATGGAAATAAAATTACCAGTCAATTGATTGGTAAATTCAACGCCTATAATTTGCTTACAATTTTTGGTACTGCGATGTTGTTGCAACAAGATGCAGAAAAAGTTGCCGAAGTTATAGCAGAATTACATCCAGCAGAAGGTCGTTTTGATGTATTACATGGAAAAACAGGAAAGGTTGGTATTGTAGACTACGCACATACGCCAGACGCAATAGAGAATGTTCTTTCTACTATCGTTGAAATTAAAAATGATGATCAAAAAATTATCACCGTGATTGGTTGTGGTGGTGATCGCGATAAAGATAAGCGACCAAAAATGGCACGTATTGCTCGTCAGTTCAGTGATTATGTTATTTTGACCGCAGATAATCCTCGTAGCGAAGAAGCTCTAGCTATTATTCTTGATATGAAAAAAGGTCTCGATGATCATGATGATGAATTCGTATTAACCACTCCAGATCGTTCTGAAGCGATTGATACAGCTGTATATACGTCTCGAGAAAATGACATTATCCTTGTTGTAGGAAAGGGACATGAAACATATCAAGAAATCAAAGGGACAAAATACGATTTCAGTGATCGAGAAGTTTTAGAAGAAAAACTAAGAAAATATGAGTAAAATTTCAGCTCACAAATATTTTAAAGATAAAAAAATAACCTTAATGGGTCTTGGTCTTTTGGGTCGCGGAGTAGGTGATGCTATATTCTTAGCTGAGTGCGGCGCTGACCTTTTGGTTACCGACATGAAAACCAAAGTTGAACTTGCTGAGTCAGTCAAAAAACTCTCAAAGTATAAAAATATTACCTTTGTATTAGGTGAGCATAGGTTAGAAGATTTTGAAAACCGTGACCTTGTTATTAAAGCCGCCGGAGTATCTCTTGACTCACTTTTTATTGAACATGCTAGGTTTAACAATATTCCTGTAATGATGGATGAGGCATTATTTGTGCAAACTGCCGAAGCTATGGATTTAGATCTTACTATCATTGGGGTAACAGGTACACGTGGAAAAACAACAACGTCATATATGATTTATGATATTTTAAAAAAGGCAAAGCAGTATGTACACCTTGCTGGTAATGTTCGTGGTATGGCGACACTTCCATTATTGAATACTGTGAAAAAACATGACATTATTGTACTTGAACTTTCGTCGTGGCAATTGCAAGGTTTCGGTGAGATTGCTGCAAGTCCACATATTAGTGTATTTACAAATTTCTACGATGATCACATGAATTATTACAAGGGTATGCGTGACCGATATTATTTTGATAAATCTATTATCTATCGATATCAAGACAGTGAAGACTTTCTTGTTATTGGTGATCAGGTGAAAGATATGGTTGAGAGTGATATTCATGAAATAAGTTCTACTGTAATAACAACACGAACATCAGATATTGATCGAGACTGGAAAGTTAATATTCCAGGGGAGCATATGTTAGAAAATGTTGCCTGTGCACTCGCTGTGGTGCGTATTTTAGATATTAATGACAAAGATTCAAAGAAAGCGCTAGAAACATTTCATGGTGTTGAAGGAAGATTACAGTTCGTGAATAATATTCGTGGTATTGAAATATTTAATGATAATAATGCTACAACGCCCGAAGCAACTATTTTTGCCCTTGAGTCACTCGGAGATATTATGCGGGATCATAAAAATGTTATTTTGATTGCAGGTGGTGCAGATAAAAAATTAGCTTTAGCAAAATTAACAAATGCTATGGAACATTTTGCTAAAGAGATAATTTTACTTGACGGTGACGGAACACAGCGACTGGTTAAAAAACTAGAAAAGCTCGGTGTACCGTTTAAGGTGGTTGGTTCGCTTGCTGAAGCAGTAGAAGAGGCTTTTACAAAAGGAAAGGAAGGGGATACTATATTATTTTCACCAGCTTTTGCATCATTTAATATGTACAAGAACGAATATGAACGAAATGATGAGTTTTTGGATTTAATAAAAAAGTATGAATAACATAGACTTATCAAAAGTTAATAAAATTTACTTTATCGGTATTGGCGGTATTGGTATGTCAGCAATTGCACGAATGATGCATCACGAAGGACGACTTATCCTTGGTTCTGATACTGATAAAAATAAAGTTGTCGTTGACTTGAGTAATGAAGGTTACTTGATTCATATCGGCCAAGAGATTGAAAATATTCCCAACGACGTTGATCTCATTGTGTATTCAGAAGCGGTAGAAGATTATCATCCTGATTTTCTTGTATCTATTCGAAGCATGTTCAAGATTCCTGTTATTTCCTATCCAGAAATGTTGGGGACAGTGAGTCGGAATGCATTTACTATTGCCGTGACAGGCTCACATGGAAAAACTACAACAACAGGTATGATAGCAAGCATGTTGGTAGATACAGGTAAGAACCCAACAGCTGTAGTGGGGAGTATTCTTGCACGAGAGCAAAGCAATTATATCGCTGGTTCTGATAATTTATTTGTTGTAGAAGCATGTGAATATAAACGATCATTTTTAAATATTCATCCAAACATATTAGTGATTACAAATATTGAAGCTGATCATTTGGATTACTACAAAGATTTAGATGATGTAAAATCTGCTTTTAAAGAGATGATGGGGAATGTAGCGCCAGATGGAACAATTATTGCTGATATGTCTGACATTATAGTGCAGGATGTTCTTATTGGTGCATCTCAAACTATTATTGATTATTCAAAATATATTGACGAGTCGCTCGAACTACGTGTACCAAGTATTTATAATTTACAAAATGCTGCCTGCGCACTTGCTGTTGCTGAAAGATTAGAAGTAGATGATAAAAAAGCAAAGAAATCGCTTGAAAGATTTCAAGGTACATGGCGACGGTTTGAATTCAAAGGCAAGACACGCCGAGGAGAATTAATTTATGATGATTACGCACATCATCCAACCGAGATTCGTGCTGCACTTACTGCTGCAAAAAAAATGTTTCCAGATCGAGACATTGTAGCCATTTTTGAACCACATCTTTTTAGCCGTACGAAAGCATTATTTGATGATTTCGTACAAAGCTTTGCTGGTGCGGATCGAGTAATTCTTCTTCCTATTTATTTTGCACGTGAAAAACATGATGATTCAATTTCATCACAGCAACTCGGTGATGAAATTAGTCAATATCACCCTAAAGTTTTTGTAGCTCGATCGTATGATCATGTATTGGAATACTTATCTACTACAGAAACGACGGACGCAATCATTTTAACGCTTGGAGCTGGTACAGTGTACCAAATAGGCGAGAAACTCATAGGCTTAGAATAGTCGAGTACTATACTTGATAAAAATACATAGTATTAACAGCTGGTTTATATACTCTTACTCTAAATAATAATGCACCAACTCATAACGTAGCTTCTATTGAAAACGAAGACACAAGGTTACTATTAAAAGAAATCGCCTACGAATTTGATCTTGACGGTATACACACTACCTATTCTGTATCAGTTTTAAATTCTGAAACACAGCTTGATGACACAGTAGTAGGTAGAATAGCTCAGGTGATTGTTGAAAAAGATGGAATGGTAGCCATGGTAGATACGCTTACATACCAGGTATTTATACAACTACGCGTGATATGGTTTGCGTGGGCAGCTTTTCATCCTGACACACTTTTGTATAATAGGGAGTAGTTATTAGATATTAAACACATAGTTAATTTATTTTTATGAAAATGAACAAAACAACATCACGTATCCTTTTTGGGCTTATTGTTATTATTGGAATTGTATTATTGGCTACTAAAAATTCTCGAGAGGGAACTGAATTAACGGTACAACAAGAAACTGAAGAGGGATCAAACGAACCAATTTTTGAAGGCGATGAGCTTGCTACAGGAACTTATGCTATTGATCCTCAAGCCAGCTCTCTTGAATGGAACGCACGAAAGAAAATTATTCCTAACTATGTCGACAAAGGAACACTTGGAATTATTGACGGTAGTATTACTATCGATAATGAAGAGTTAATTACTGAAGCCTCGGTTGCTATTGATGTGAATAGTCTTGAAGTTACTGAAACGGGTGTAGGAGGTGGCTTCAACGGTCTTGTTCGTGACATGTTATCAGGACGTTTTTTAGATGTTGAAACATACCCAACTGCATCATTCATTGTAACAAGTGTTGAGTCTGGTCGGGGAAATATGTTCGAATTAACAGGCGATCTCACTATCAAAGGTGTTACACAATCAGTAATGTTGCCAGTGTCAGTAGATCCTATGAGTGCTACGGTTATTAAAATAACAGGTGATCTAGAAATTGACCGTACCGTATACGATGTAACATTCGGATCAGACAAATTCTTTGATGATTTAGGTGATAAGGTTATTGACGATATGGTACAGCTTGTAATTTCTCTACAGGCAACCCTGGTAGAGTAATGGTATACTAGCTATATGGAACTACCATCTCTTGGTGATAAAGTAAAAAAACTAGAAACAGAAATGCCGTTTCTGCGTAACAAAGAAGTGCGTTACCTTCCTGATGAGGAGTACGCTGAGTTTTGGAACGCAGTATACGAAGTACTGCACAGAACAAAAATATTTAATCCACCTGTTCGGAATAAATTTGAACAACGCATTAACCCTTATTTTGGTTTTTTTGGTGATCGATGGAACCCTCATACTGGGGAACCAGGGTCATTTCATATCGGTATTGATATTGAAGGTCGACGTAAAACACGAGTACGCGCGATCGCAGATGGTATTCTCGAATATGCAGGTTACGGCGTTGTGAATGGAAACTATATTATGTTGTCACACCCTCAGATTGCTTCAGAAGATGGATATGTATTACATAGTTTGTATATGCACTTGCGCGATCTTGATGTCAAATTTAATTCGTATCAAAAAATGTTACGTGAAATTAGTTTACGAACATACCCGCAAATTCCAGTGAAAGCTGATTCAATTATCGGAACTATTGGTGATAGTGGACAAAGTCATTATCCAAAAGGATATGTGCATATGCATATGCATTTAGAATTTCGTGATAAAGAAGGTCGCAGTATTTTTATTGACCCTTCTGGAATTCTAGGGTTAGAAGAACGTGAAAACCAAACAAAAGATATGAAAAGCAAAAAACAATTTGTTGATATGTATCTTCGAAATAGGAAGGATATTTTTGAAAGAAAACTCGATGCTATTTGGGCACCATTTATAAAACCATCAAAATAAATAGTGATATAATAAAAATATGGATATTTTTCAAGCTATCATTCTCGGTATTATTGAAGGAATAACTGAGTTTCTTCCAATATCGTCAACAGGACATTTAGCTATTGTAGCTAACTGGCTTGGCATAAGTAGTAATACATTTCTTCCAAGTTTTACTATTGCGATTCAGCTTGGTGCTATTCTTGCAGCAGTTGTATTATATATTCGTCGACTATTTACTGAACCTTCTTTATGGGGGAGATTGGCAATTGCATTTTTACCGACCGTAATTGTTGGTGTGACATTATATAAATTTATTCGGCCATTACTCGATAATGCGTGGGTAGCTGCGACTGCGCTTTTTGTAGGTGGGATCGTTATGATTATTGTTGAAAAAAAACTGGCAGGAAAAAAAACTATTGAACCATTAGAAGAGGATACTGTCCCAACAATACGGCAATCTTTGTATATCGGACTTTATCAAGTATTAGCATTTATTCCTGGAGTTTCTCGCTCGGCAGCAACTATTATTGGTGGAATTGTGCACAAAGTTCCGCGTCGTAGTGCGGTTGAATTCTCATTTTTATTAGCTATCCCAACTATGATAGCTGCAACAGGATATGATTTATTACGCAACGGTGCTGCATTTTCAGCAGCTGACTGGCAGATTCTACTGACTGGTGGTTTCGTCGCTTTTATTACAGCGTTTTTTGTTATGAAGTGGTTGTTATCATATGTTAAAAAATATACGTTTATTCCGTTTGGCATCTATCGCATAGTCTTAACAGTAGTTTTTGTATCTATCTTATTTTTATAATATCTTTTACGGCTAATTTGATATAATAGAGACGTTAATCGACTAATATAAAAATACTATGAAATTAAAAGAATGGTTTACATGTATAGACTCAAAGGATGCTTTGTATAAAGGAGGGGCAACCCTCTTATGGCTTCTGTCAGGGCTGGCTGTTTTAGTTATTATTGGAGCTCTTATTATGTTGTCACGAGGTAATGTTGCAGATGGATATGAAAATACTATTACCGTGTCAGGCGAAGCTGAAATTTTTGCAGTACCTGATACTGCCACAATTACTTTTACCGTAAGTGAAGAAATGGGAACTATTGCAGAAGCACAAGAAGGAGTAACAAAAACAATGAACGCTATTCTTCAAGACCTACAAAGTGAAGGCATTGAAGAAGATGATGTTAAGACGCAAAATTATTCATCTAACCCTCGATATGAATACAATCGAAAGACTGGTGAACAAGTGCTTGCGGGATATAATGTACGTCATAGTGTGTTAGTAAAAATTCGCGATATTAAAGAAGTCGGAACTATTGTTGGGTTATTAGGTTCGTATGATGTAGATGATATGTACGGGCCTAACTTTAGTATTGATGATCCAGAACGGTTACAAGAAGATGTGCGTGCCGAAGCTATTGAAGATGCAAAAGAAGAGGCAAAACGTTTAGTAAAAGAATTAGATGTACGACTTGGAAAGTTGATTAGCTATAACGAAGGTGGATACGCTCCGTATATGATGAAGTCAGAGATGGCGGTTACAAACATGTCTATGGGTAGTGTGGAAGAAGACTTTGTTGTACCAGAATTACCGACAGGAGAACAGTCAATTACAGCGAATGTGACACTTACATATAAGATTAAGTAAAACAAGGAACGGAGTGACTATGTTTTATTTATGCCAAAACTATTTCTTAAAGAACATAGTGACTATAGGAAGTGAAGGTGTGACAAAATAAAATATAAGAAACAAAAACAGCTCATTGAGCTGTTTTTGTTTACAGGTTGAAATACTAGTAGTCTTTGTGTATACTCGCTCAAAGCAAAAGAATCTAATTTCTAATTGAAAAATAAATAAACAAATAAATAAAAAGACGAAAATGATGAAAAAGAAAAAGATTTCGAAAAGTTTAACGTTTGATGACGTTCTGTTGTTACCGAATTATGCTGATTTTTTACCACAAGATGTTTTATTGGAGACTTTTCTTACTGCAAACATTGGTTTAAAAGTACCATATCTTTCTGCTGCAATGGATACTGTAACCGAATATCAGTTGGCAATAGCTATAGCACAAGTAGGAGGATTAGGTTTTGTTCACAAGAACATGTCTATTGAAGAACAGGCTGCTCAGATACGTAGAGTTAAGCGTTCGGAAAGCGGATTGATTGTTGACCCTATTACCATGACCGCTGATCAGAAAGTTGCAGAAGCAAAGTTGTGTATGGAAGAGAATCGAATCGGAGGCATTCCTATTATTGATAATGAGGGAAAACTTATTGGTATCTTTACCAATAGAGATCTTGTTGCTGTCCAGGATATAAGTCGTTCGATTGGTGAATTTATGTCATCTGAAGAACTTATCACTGCTCCTGTAGGAACTGGTCTCAAAGAGGCTGAACAGATCTTGAATAGTCAAAAAAAGAAAGTTGAAAAGCTTCCTGTTGTTGATTGTGAAGGAAAACTTACTGGGCTCATAACGCGCAGAGATATCGAAAAAGTAAAAAACTTTCCTAATGCATGTAAAGACGCACAAGGAAGATTACGGGTCGGTGCTGCTGTAGGTGTCGCTGGAGATACTCTTGATCGTGTGGCAGCTCTTGTTGCTGTAGATGTTGATGTTATAACAATCGATACTGCACACGGGCATTCAAAAGGTGTTGTTAAAATGGTGAAAGCTATCAAGGTAAAATTTCCTAAACTCGACCTTATCGCTGGTAATATTGCGACTGCTAGTGGTGCACTTGCTCTTGCAGAAGCTGGAGCTGATGCAGTAAAAGTAGGAATTGGGCCTGGCTCAATTTGCACTACTCGGATAATTTCAGGAGTTGGTGTTCCGCAAATTTCAGCAATAATGAATGTTTCTTCTGCGTTGAGAGAGAGTGATAAGTATTCTCATGTGCGTATTATTGCAGATGGTGGAATTTCTCAGACAGGAGATGTAACTAAAGCTATTGCTGCAGGAGCCGACTGTGTTATGGGAGGTTCCATGTATGCAGGTACACAAGAAGCTCCTGGTGATGTTATAAATCTAGAAGGGAGAAAATTTAAAAAATACCGCGGTATGGGCTCTATTGGGGCTATGGAGAAAGGTTCAAAAGATCGCTACTCTCAGTCAGGCGAAAAAGATTCAAAGAAGCTTGTTCCTGAAGGAGTTGAGGGAAACGTCCCGTATACAGGAACTGTTGCCGAGGTATTACATCAGTATATTGGCGGACTACGTTCAGGGATGGGGTATTGTGGTACTAAGACAATATTCAACCTGCAGACCAATAGTGAGTTTACTCAAATCACGAGTGCTGGTTTTACAGAAAGCCATGCTCATGGTGTCGACATAACTCAGGAATCTCTGAATTATCATCGTTAAATAATCGGCAAAATTTGCCATATCTAAGGCCTGTGTGTTCAAAACCGCAGGTCTTTGACTTGGATCATTTTTTTCTATAGAGTGTATTAGAATAAACTTACAAAATTGAAAATAAATTAAATCAATTACCATGTTAAAGAATGTCGATGTGCTTATAGGTCTCCAGTGGGGAGATGAAGGTAAAGGTAAGATTGTTGATAGACTCTCTGGGAAATATGACATTGTTGCACGGTTCCAAGGAGGGCCGAACGCTGGTCATACAATCTATCGGAATAATAACCCAGTAGTATTACATCAGGTTCCGTCTTCAATTTTTACACCAGGCGTCATTTCTGTTATAGGTGATGGCGTAGTACTGAATTTACGGACACTTGCCGAAGAATTCGCTGTTGTAATTGCTAATGGTGGTTCGCTCGAAAATCTGAAGATCGGGCAGGGTGTAAACCTTATTCTTCCTTCTCATTGTAAGTTGGATGAATTATTTGAGTCTAAGTTAGGTGAGAAAAAAATCGGTACAACAAAGAAAGGTATTGGTCCTGTACACGAAGATCGTGCAGCTCGAAGAGGGGTACGCATAAACGATCTTCGTAGTCTAGATCGTTTTGATACACAAATTCATACTCTTTCTGAAAGACACATCAAACTTCTACAGACGCTTGATTCAGATTTTTCACAAAGCAATGTAGAAGATATGAGGTTGCGTACACAGGAATACATTGCAGATGCTTTTCAGATGCGGAACGAAATCTTGCCTATGTTGATTAACTGTTCGAAATTCTTTTTTGAGAATCGTTACAAAGAAATTCTTGCAGAAGGTGCACAAGGTGCGTTACTGGATGTTATGCATGGTGAAGTACCAAATGTAACTTCTTCACACATCAGTCCAGCATCAGCATGTGTAGGGTTGGGTATTCCAACGAGTCGCATTAGAAACGTTATTGGACTGTGTAAGGCATATGTCACAAAAGTTGGTTCTGGTGTTTTACCTACTAAACAAAATGGTAATGTAGGTGCCACATTGCAAGAACGAGGTCATGAATACGGTGCGACTACAGGCAGGAAGCGAGATTGTGGATATTTGGACTTACCAGCACTTGCATACGCCTGTAGAATCGTTGGTCCAACCGAACTGGTTATGACCAAGGCTGACGTACTGTTTGGGTCTGAGATTGAGGCAAAAGTTGCAACTGCTTATATTTTTAAAGATGGAACACGTTCAACTGTGTATGATCCAGATCAAGTTCACGAAATTGACACTATTGAATATCACAGTTTTGGGAAACTCCCAAAACTAGGAGACCTCAATGAGTTTAACAAGCCGAAAGAGCTCGAAGAGTATTGCCAGTTTATTTCACAGCAACTCTCAGATTACGGAGTCTCTGTAAATATGATTTCTTTCGGTCCCGAGAAGGATCAGGTGATTGAGATTTGATTAATAAGAGATAAAAGGTCACGTTGAACTATGGTTTGACGTGACCTTGACTTTTTATAGGAAAAGCATATAGTTGTTATATCAGCCCCGGAAGGGGTTTTAAAATACGTAAAAGAATTTCTCTGATAATTTCTTGTAATCCCCATAAATTCCTATTTTGACTGCAAAAAGTTCAAGAATCTCCACTGATACGCTATATTGTTTAAACCTTCTTTCACTTCTTTCGCTCAAAATAATAATCTCTGGAATCACGAGAAATTATCAGAATAATTTAAAATTTATATGAAAATAACATCATTTTTTAAAGCAGTTGCAGCAGAATGGACTCACATTAAATGGCCAACACAACGAGAGGTAGCTATTTATGTCGTAGTAGTTATTTTAGTTTCGTTTGTAATTGCCTACTACCTAGGCTTTCTTGATATCGTCTTTGGTAAATTACTAACTCTTATCATCGCTTAATATGTCAAAACAAGAAATACAACAAGAACGTAATTGGTATGCTATTCACACATATTCAGGATATGAAGACGCTGTGGCACGTAACTTGCGTCAACGTGTAGACTCTCTTGGTATGCAAGATAAAATTTTTAGTGTTGTTGTTCCAAAAGAAAAAACAATAAAACTTAAAGGTGGAAAACGTTCAGAGGTTGAAGAAAAGATTTATCCAGGATATGTTTTGGTAGATATGATGGTAACTGATGATTCGTGGTACGTAGTGCGTAATACACCTCGTGTAACAGGTTTTGTTGGTTCAGGAGTACAACCAGTCCCAGTATCTAAAGTTGAAATAGAGGCACTGTTTGCACGAATGGAAAAAGATACTACAAAGCATAATATTGACCTTGAAATCGGAGAGTCTGTTCAAATTATTGATGGGCCGTTCAAAGAGTTCGAAGGGAAGATTAATAACGTTGATGCAGAACGAGGTAAAATTGAGGTTTTGGTGGCTATGTTTGGTCGAGAAACTCCTGTTGAACTAGATTTCTTGCAAGTCAATAAGATTTAATGAACAAAGGAGCGAGGGCGACTATTGTGAATTAATGCAGGAGTCATTATAGAATGACTCTCTGCTTCCTAAGTAAGACATTAATAATAGTTGCAAAATAACCAATTTTAAGTAAACTACAACACACTATGGCAAAGAAAATAATTAAAACACTTAAATTACAAATCAAAGGAGGGCAAGCTAACCCGGCTCCACCCTTAGGGCCTGCACTTGGTCAAGCTGGTGTAAACATTGGAGAGTTCGTTAATCAATTCAATACTGCGACCAAAGACCAAATGGGGGAAACTGTTTCAGTAGTACTTGATGTATTTGACGATCGGTCATTTGCTTTTGTACTAAAAACTGCTCCAGCTTCAAGTCTTATTATGAAGGCTGCTGGAATCAAAAGTGGTTCTGGAAAAAACAAAACAAAGAAGGCTGGATCTATTACCGAAGCTCAAGTACGCGAGATTGCTGAAATTAAACTTCCAGACTTGAACGCTCATACTATAGAAGCTGCGATGAGTATCATCAAGGGAACATGTGTTTCTATGGGTATCGAAATTAAATAAATTTGAGGAGTTTTACGACCAAATTTATTTATGCCGGTACTATTTCTTAATGAGCGTAATCGAATATAAGAAGTAAGTACTCGGCGAAATAAGTTACATTAAATAAAGTTTAAAAAATCGCCAACAGGCGATTTTTTGTTTATAATATTATATATGGAAAAAATGTCCGATCCACAGCAACCATATAATAGAAAAACTTTTAAAGATAATTTTTTCGAAAAAATAAAGAAACCTCTCGTTATAGCAGGGTTTGTTGCGAGTTCATTACCTGGTATGGCTCAAGATGATACATTTGGGCAGGAGCCATGGCGAGAATATAAATACACAAAAACAGAGTTGGACTCACTCCTCTTTAACGAGCGAGATACAGTGGATAGTGGACAGCATCGATATTCTAAAGAAGACTACATCACAAAGGATGGGAATTTTAGGTATTATCATAATCCTTCTGTGGGTTCAAATATGGCAAGCGATGTGCCTGGAGGTATTGACCTTAGGTATGCACTAGGATCAACCAAAAGTCCTTTTGAAAACTTAGAAGAGATTAAAGAAAAAACAAAAATTCCTCAAAGCTTAGGAGAGGTAGATTTCTTTGTAAATTATATTAATTCTCACAGTAATGCTGACTCAATGATTGAAGATTCTATTACAGGAAGTAGGTACTATAACTATAAAGAGAACGAACCAGATCGAGATGGTGTAGATTATGAAGGTGAAAATCATTGGAATGTTCAACGTTTTTTCATTGACCCTCACTTTTCACATTTTAAGACTACACTTGAAGAGTCCGGTAAAAACGCAACCTACGATATATATAAATATTTTCTTTATCAGCAAAAAAAAGACCAAGAGAAAGAGTTGGGTCAAAAAGTGGCTGATACAGACGTTGATCGAAACATCGCATGGCAGAGAGCTGAGGAGTTTATGGATGAGAGTGTGTATTCAATTGTTAATAGCAAGTCAGCACAGTGGTTTAATAAAAATTATTTAGGAATTGATCCTAATAGGCCAAAATCATATTCGGATTACTATATTCATCAACCTGATTGGTATAATTCCGAAGGGGCAACACAAATGCCTGGTGTAGTTCTAGCTCATAATCAGATGCTTTTACAAGGTAAAAAGGAAGGGAGGTTATATGGACGAGAAGAGCTCGAGGGTATTCTTATTGATTACAATATTAACTATCGTGAAAAAACTCCTGACGAAGCAAGAGAGATTGCAAGAGAGTCAATAGATAGTGAGCTTGCAGATGTAGAGAGGCAGATAGATGAAATAAAACATACACCGATTACAGAGTATAAGATTTTAAGGCAGGGAGATTACCCTGAAGGTTTTAATAATTGGGACCCTCAAGTTCGAATAGAGTGGAAAAAAGAGAACCCTGAAAAAAGAGAAATTATACAGCAAGAATTTACAGAAAAGGATAGGCAGAGAGAGATTTCTTTAAAAGAGCAATTTCGCTTTGATGATACTTTTGTATCTAGGTATACAGAAACAGACTTAGATCCAGTTCTTTTTAATGAGAGAGACGACGTTAATGAAGTATCTCATGAGGACTATCGTACTAAAGATGGAAATATTCGTTATTTTAAAAATCCATCTCGTGGAAAGATTAAGGGTGCTGAGCTGGCATTTTCTTTAGGTTCAACAAAAAACCCGTTTGAAAGCCTAGAAGAGGTTAAGGAGAGAACAAAAGTGCCACAAAGTTTAGGTGAAGTTGATTTCTTTGTGAATTATATTAATACTCACATTACAGGTGTAAAATCAAAAATACAAGATTCTGTTACTGGTAATTTTTATTATGACTACAAGGAAAAGGAGCCAGATCGAGATGAGGTGGACTATAAGGGTGATAAACATTGGAATGTACAGCGTTTTTTTATTGAACCTCATTATGGTTATTTTGGTACAGGCCTTGAAGAGTCTGAACGTAATGCGACATATGATGCATATAAATACTTCCTCTATCAACAAAAAAAAGATCAAGAGAAAGAGTTGGGTCAAAAAGTGGCTGATACAGACGTTGATCGAAACATCGCATGGCAGAGAGCTGAGGAGTTTATGGATGAGTATGTGCACACTATCACGAAGAGTACAGCCGCCCGTTGGATATTTGAAAAATACGATAAAGTATTGCCATCACCTCTTCACAGTAAGGATTTAGAAGAAAAGTTCCGAATACGTTTTCCTGCTCTCTATTTAGGAGGTGATGCAACAAGTCTACCTGCAAGTATTCTTGAGCATAATAGTACTGTTTTACTAGGTGAGGCAGATTGGGAAATGTATAGTCGCAAAGAGATAAAAGATTTTCTTGTAGATTACAATATAAATTACCGTCGAAAAAGCTTGGATGAGGCTCAGAAAATAACCGCAAAGAATATTAATGATGCTATTGAAGGGGAGAAAAAAAGATTTGAAAATTATATGAGCCAACCTGACCGAACTCAAGAAGAGAAAAACCGTGTCTTACGAATTTACGAGTCACTTCGTTTTGTTAACGAGGAATAAAGTAGCTCAACTTATATAGGAATTTGACAATTTCTATATAAATTGTATTCTAAACTAGAGGATCAGTCGCTATGAAATTATTGTAACCTTCTAGGAAGTTCTTTTCAAAATGATTAATATTAACAGGTGTGAAGGGGAAAATGATTCGCCAGTACACCTGTTAATATTAATCTATAAAATAAATTACATGCATGCGAATAAGAAAGGTGACGGAACGATGTCGCACAGAAAAACTAATCAAATTATTGGAACGCTTTTCAGTGATAAAGAATTAGATCAAATAATATTTAGAGTAATCAACGTGGTTAAGCATCCTTGTCCGGTAACTCATGACGATCCCAAGTATCGCTATGTGCAATTTGAAATTGCTATCACATCATCAGTCTTGCAATCAAACGTTCCAGATAGTCCACATGATCGACTCGAAGATATAACTAGATATTCTTTTGGTTTTGTTGTCGACATCAATGACCCTGACAGTATTCAGGGCATGTTAGTCAGAATTGAAAGAAGAATTGCAAAAAACGAAAGTACATACTTCATGTTATATGAAGCTGCATGCTCCCTTGCAGATACTCCAAAATCAGTTACGTCTGTTTAGCGAGTTTCACAAATTGAAAAAAGAGGCCGGTCGAAGACTGTGCCTTTTCTTTTACTTTGATTATTTTAAATTCATCTTCATAGGGCGGAAAAAATACATCGGCTTTTTTATCTCCGGTAATGATGGTTAAGTAGAGCATATCAGTAAGAGGTAATGCTTCTTTGTATATTTGTTCACCGCCAATAATAAAAATATCCTTGTCGATAAAATTATCTTTTGCATAATTTATTGCCTGATCAAGAGAGTGAACAATAATACTTCCAATTGCTTGATAATTGCTTTGTCTTGTTATTATAATATTCTCTCGATGAGGTAGAGGACGAAATTTTTCTGGAATAGATTCCCAGGTTTTACGCCCCATAATAACAACGGTATCTTTCGTCTTTGTACGAAAAAATTTCATATCTTCTGGTAGTTGATACAACAAGTCGTTGTTATATCCTAAACCACCGTCTTTTTCTTGTATTGCAGCGATAATGTTAATCATGTATGCTTCATTATATGTTAGATAATAACAAAGGCAACCATAAGCGTCCATCATGGGATGAATACTTTATTGAGGTAATGGATGCTGTTGCCAAGCGCGCTACGTGCGACCGTGGACGTTCTGGTTGTGTTATAGCAAAAGACAAGCGATTACTTGCAACTGGTTATGTTGGATCACCAGCAGGCTGTGTACATTGTGACGAAGTTGGTCATGAAATGCATACGGTAACACATGAAGATGGTACTGATTCACGACATTGTATTCGTACAGCTCATGCCGAACAAAATGCTATTGCACACGCAGCACGTGTTGGAATTGCTCTAGAGGGCGGGACACTGTATTGCAATATGGCTCCATGCTATACCTGTGCTAAAATGATAATTAACTCTGGAATCATTCGAGTTGTTGCCCTAAATGATTATCATTCGAGCGCTCGAGGAAAAGAAGTTTTTACAGAAGCAGGGGTAACATTTGAATTACTTAATAAAGAAATGACAAAATACGACGATCAATAATATGAATGTAAGTTTAAAAAAATTACAAAAAGATGTATACCAAAATAAGCTCGACAAAGGTTTTAATACAACCGATATTGCGCAAGAGTTTTGTCGTGCTCATGAAGAATTATCTGAGGCTTTCAAAAAGCAGCATCACGGTGAAGGAGGGGTAGGCGAAGAGTTGGCTGACGTCGCAATATTTTTGCTCGGAATGTGTGAAATGCTAGGCTATGATCTAGAAGATGAATTGGCGCACAAGATTGAAGTTAATAAAAAACGAGTATATGAAAAGCATGTTAATGAAGAAGGAAAAGAAGTTTTGATACGTCTAAAAACAGATGTTGATCCGTAGTTTCATATAATATAAAGATCAGTAAAAATTATTAGATTTATTTAAACTATAGTATGAATTTTGAAAATAGCTTTGAAGAAAGCTCAAATAAAAAAGCAGAGATAAGTCCCGTCCCAGCAGGTGTTAATGAAAAATATTTTTGGGATGTAGTAAAGTTAATATCAGGCTCAAAGCCAGGTGGTGGTGAATTTTACTCATCTGGTAGTGCTGATGATATTAAATCATTTAGTAGAGAAAGAATGAAATCTGGATCATACGAACCCTATATGGAGTCTGCAATTGCACAAGCAAAAGTAATAGTTTTAGATCCTCATTCAAACTTGTCTGAGGAAATTTTAGAAAATTGGGCTAATACAAGCTTTACACATAAAAGAGATCTTATAAAAGAAGCTTATAAACTAAAGTTTAGTGATGAACAAACTCATGCTGACTTAGGAGACGAAGCACCAACTCGACTTGATTAATAACTACTTTCTCGTATTACACCGCAATAGGAGCTTTAATATATGGATGCGGATCGTAATCTACAACCTCAAAATCTTCATACTTGAAGTCAAATAAATCTTTTACATCAGGATTTATTTTCAGTTGTGGTGGAGTTTTTGGGTCACGTACTAGTTGTTCTTTTGCTTGTTCGAAATGGTTTGTATACAAATGTGTATCACCGCCGGTCCAAATAAATTCACCTAGTTCAAGACCTGTGACTTGTGCCATCATCATGACAAGTAAGGCATAGCTCGCAATATTAAACGGGACACCTAAGAAAAAGTCAGCACTTCGTTGATAGAGTTGGCATGAAAGTTTCCCACCAGCTACATAAAATTGAAAGAGACAGTGACATGGTGGTAATCCAGATTTTGCCATCTCATCAATTTGTCCCACATTCCAAGCTGAGACAATAATTCGACGAGAGTTTGGATTATTTTTTATTTGATCGATAACTTTTGAAATTTGGTCCACGTGTTCACCATTTGGTGCTGGCCAGTTTCGCCATTGGTATCCATAGACTGGTCCAAGTTCACCATGTTCTTTTGCAAAAACTGAATCATTTGCAACGTTGTCTTCATATTTTTTTAGTCCAGTTTTCCATTCATCACTCGCCGTATCTGGAATTTCTTTTCCAAGTTTTTTTAAGTAAGCTTTGTATGGCCACTCACTCCAAATATGAACACCATTTTGTACCAAGTATTCAATATTAGTACTACCTTTTAAAAACCAGATTAATTCATGGAGAATACTCTTCATGAATACTTTTTTAGTTGTAAGAAGAGGGAAGAACTTTTGCAAATCAAATCGCATTTGTGTTCCAAAAATACTTTTTGTTCCCGTCCCTGTACGATCTTCTTTCAGTTCTCCATGGTCAAGAATACGTTGCATAAGTGATAAATACTCGTTGTCTGGATGTTCGTGATATTCGTATGATTTCATATGTTGAAATTATAACATATCAATAAACAAGACTTATTCATTGACGTATACGTTAGGTTACTGTATTGTCACAGCAATATTAGTCAAACCTTTTAAAATTGAACCATGAAAAATTCATATTTATTTCTTCAGGTGTCTGTTTTTACAGTACTTATTTTTTTGCTTCACAACAAAGAGCTCAAGCAAGATGCTACTTTGTACGGGTATGTTCCATTGGTTAGTGCGCGAGATGCAGTAAAAAATAGTCAGATTGACTCTGTATCGATTCAAGTTTTTTGGCTTAGTTACACTCAATTGCAACAGTGTCGCAACGGTATTGTTCCTGTACTAAGTGTAAATAGTTCTCATTCGTTTATTTTATTGAACCGCGAGGATATCTTGAACCTTGAAGACCTTATTTTAAGTATCAAGATAGTGCCACATGTGGTCTCAGAAAATCCTTACATGAAACTTGTCCCAGAGAAAATGATTTTGATTTCAAGCGAGAGTATCAACATAGAGCAGGAAGAAACTAAAGGGTTCTTCCTGCTTGATGCTCTAGAATATGAATTTGAGGAAGATTTTAAGATCTATCAGCAAGATAGAAAATCAAGGCCTCGTCCGTCAGGACGAGGCCTTTTTTGTTTGTTGGTTTGGTTTTCAGGTCAATCTTACATATGGTATAGTAGATTTAGAATATAAATATTATCGAAATTAACTACATATTATATGAACTCAGAATTTATCAAAAAACAAGACAAGGAAATATACGATGCTTTAAAAGGTGAAGAAATACGCCAAGCCGAAGGGTTAGAGCTGATTCCGTCAGAGAACTATGTATCACAAGCTGTACTTGAAGCGAATGGTTCAGTGTTTACCAATAAATATTCAGAAGGGTATCCAGGACGACGATATTATGGTGGACAAGAATATACTGACATTATTGAACAAATTGCGATCGACCGGGCATGCAAACTTTTTAATTGTAAATTTGCTAATGTGCAACCTCTTTCGGGTGCGCCAGCAAATATGGCAGTATATGCGGCATTATTAAAGCCGGGCGATACGGTACTAGGAATGGATTTATCACACGGAGGTCACCTCACTCATGGGCACCCTATGACATTTCCAGCAAAAGTTTTTAACTTTGTAACCTATAAAATGAAAGATGTAGAAACAGGGGAGATTGACTACGATGAACTACGACAGGTAGCTTTACGAGAAAAACCAAAGATTATTCTTGCAGGGTTTTCAGCATATTCACGCGAACTTGATTATAAAAAATTTGTCGATATTGCCAAAGAGAGTGGTGCAATTACGGTGGCTGATATGGCACATATCGCAGGACTGATAGCAGGTGGCGCGGCGCGAAACCCATTTGATGATGGATTTGATATTATTACAACAACAACCCACAAGACACTTCGTGGTCCACGTGGAGGAATGATTTTGGTTCGTGAAGATGAAGAATTAATTAAAAAAATTAATCGAGCCGTGTTTCCTGGGCTGCAAGGTGGTCCGCACATGAATCATATCGCAGGAAAGGCTGTTGCATTTGGTGAAGCTCTTGATCCAAAGTTCAAAGATTATGCACAACAAATTTTGAAAAATGCCAAAGCGATGGAAGAAGTATTTTTAAATAATGACATACGTTTGATTGGCGGGGGAACAAGTAATCATTTATTACTTGCTGATGTGTACGGGTCACTTGGTGTAACAGGAAAAGAGGCACAGACAGTACTCGATGAGGTTGGTATGACACTTAACATGAACACGATTGCTGATGATCCACGTAAACCGCTTGATCCATCAGGAATTCGTTTTGGAACACCAGCAATTACAACGCGCGGATTTGGCGAAAGGGAATGTAAGCGTCTTGCAGAAATGATGATTGCTGTGTTGAAAGACAAAGATAATGATGAACTGAAAAAGAGTGTACATAATGAAGTTAAGGCATTAGCAGGGAAGTTTCCAATTCCACAGAACTTTATTTAGTAGTTAGTTAATCAGATATGCAAGTTAAAAATAAAATTATTGTTATAACGGGAGCTTCGAATGGTATTGGAAAAGTTCTAGCTCAACATCTCAAAGCTGAAGGTGCGCAAGTTTTTATTTCTGGACATAAAAAAGAAGAGCTAGAAAAAACGGCAGCCGAGCTTGGTGTTGAAAGTTTTCTCGCTGATGTTCGCGAAGAGGTTCAGATGCAAAGCTTAGCAAAAGAGGTGATAGAAAAATTTGGAGTTATTGATATGTGGGTGAATAACGCAGGAGTGTTTCATTCTTTTTCGAGCGAAGATAAATTCGTTGATATGGAGAAAGCGCATAATATGATGAACACTAATTTTTTTGGAACATTATTTGGGTGTCGTACGGCACTTCATAGCATGAAAAGCGGCTATATTGTAAACATTCTTTCAACAGCGGGTCTTGATGCTTCGCGTGCAAAAAATGCAAAAATTTACGCAGCAACGAAATGGGCAGTTCGTGGTTATACACAAGCTATCCGAGCTCAAAATGATCATGTAAAAATATTAGAAGTATATCCAGGTGGAACACAAACAGGGCTTTACTTAGACAATAGACCAGAGAGTTATGATGATTATATGAAACCAGAGTATGTCGTTGAAAAAATAGTTACTAACTTGAAGGAAGATGAGCCTGAGGAAGAATTAATTATTAGACGACCAAAAGCTTAATATGAAAAAAGGAATTGATTACATTGGAGTTACAGCAAGCTATTTAGCACATGACGGTAATGGTCGTTATGTTATGACAAAACGTGGACAGAATTGTCGTGACGAACAAGGCACATGGGATTTTGGCGGAGGTGGTGTTGACTTAGGTGATTCAGTTGAAGAAACTATTATAAAAGAAGTAAAAGAAGAGCTTGACGCTGATATTTTAGAAATGGAATTTTTAGGTTATAGAGATTTATTTCGAGAACACGAAGGCGAAAAAACTCACTGGGTGTCATTCCAATTTCTTGTACGCGTAGACCCTGTTCAAGTTAAAAATGGTGAACCTCATAAATTTGATGACGTGCAATGGTTTGCACTTGATAATTTGCCAAGCCCTCTTCACTCAACAGCAATACCAATGTTAGAAAAATTTAAAGATAAACTACCAAAATAATATGAAAGGTAAATTTATAGTATTCGATGGAAATGACGGTTCTGGAAAACAAACTCAGGCGAAACTTTTAATTGAACGCCTAGAAAAAGAGGGTCATAAAATTCGTATTATTGATTTTCCTCGATATTATGATAATTTCTTTGGAAAATTTATTGGTGAATGTTTAACAGGAAAGTACGGTGATTTCATCGGAATTGACCCACATATTATTTCAGTAATTTATGCAGCTGACCGATTTGAATCAAGCAAAGAAATTAAAGAATGGATAGACAAAGGATATATTGTTCTTGCTGATCGTTATGTTTCTGCAAATCAAATTCATCAAGGTGGAAAAATAAAAGATGTTATCAAGAGGCGACAATTTTTAGAATGGCTTGAAAAAATGGAGTACGGAGCATTTGAATTAGCAAAACCAGATATGGTGGTGTATTTAGATGTTCCAGTAGAAGTTTCAATGGAAAACCTGAAAGGAAAACAAGAAAAATACGCTATTGAAAAAGACCAGCATGAAGCAGATCCACATTTTCTTGAAAATTCTCGCGAGTGTGGTTTATGGCTCGTAAGCCAGAGTGACTCTTGGGAAAGTGTTGCGTGTGCGCCAGACAGTAAGATGCGCAGTATTGAAGATATTCATGAAGAGGTTTATGAGGTAGTGAAGAAGGTTGTATGAGTATTAAAAAGCCAATAGTAATTGTATTATATGGACCTATGGCGGTTGGTAAGCTTACGGTTGCGCAAAAACTTTCAAAGAAGTTAAAAATGAAGCTGTCTCATAATCACTTACTTAATAATTTTAACCTTAAATAATATGCAATTCGATGAATATCAAAAAATAGCAGAAATAACAGCAAAGTATCCTGATAAATATAAAATTATTTATGGAGCGATGGGTCTTGGAAATGAATCAGGTGAAGTTTTGGGGAAGATTAAAAAATGGATGCGAGGAGATGACGGTGAAGGAGAGATGAGTGAAGAACGCAGACAAGATCTAAAAGGTGAACTCGGTGATGTGTTATGGTACTTAACTATTTTAGCGCGAGACTTAGGACTTACTCTTGATGAGGTTGCTGAATATAACAACAAAAAACTTCTTGATCGATTAGAGCGAGATAAGATTCAAGGCGACGGAGATACACGATAACGTTCGACAGAGTCAAAATAATCAGTACTATTATATATTATGTTTCAAATTCCAAGAAAAAAAAGACAACGACAATTATTCTTTGCAGCAATTTTTACTATAATTATCGTTGTGGTAGCTGGTGTTTTTTTTGCAGTACGTGGAGTAAAACAAGGGTTAGATGATCTTGCGCCCAAGCACGAGCGTGTTCGTAACAAGAAGATTCAAGATAAGCAAGATCTTGTTGAAAAGAATTTAGCACCCTTGTATGGAGTTGTAGTAGAAGATCAAAAATATATTCAGTTTACGGGAGAAGATTTTAAAAATTTATATGATAATTACAAATATGAGTATGTAAATAGTATTGATGCCACACCAGAGATTACTGGTGATGAACCAGCAGACCTGCGTATTCGATCTCTTGCCGAATCTCGTGGATATAAATTACGCCCACAAGCAACTGAAACTTATTTAAAAAGTACCTTAGGTCAAAAACTACAATCAAATGCAAAAGATGATTTTTTACGATTACAAACTGCAGGGAACGAAGCTTTAGAGTCTGAATTTATTCTAGCTTCTGGATATCGATCTGTTGAACGACAACGAGAAATTTTCCTGAAAAGCATTAAAGATATTTTGGTAACAAAAATTATCAGTGGAGAATCAGACAAAGAAATTAATGATATTTTAATCACGCGGTCAATCCCGGGATATTCAAAACACCACACAGGATATACTATCGATATTGGGTGTGGAAATTACTTGCTCGACTATTCATTTGCAGATACCGAATGTTTTGACTGGTTAGCGGTAAACAATTATGAGAATGCAAAACGATTTGGGTTTATCCCCAGTTATCCAGAAAACTCTGGTAAGCAAGGTCCTGAGCCAGAACCATGGGAATATGTGTGGGTAGGCGAAGATGTCTTACTGGCAGTGCCATATCACGATAAAGAATAATATGAATATTTCAGAAATTCTAAAACAAAAAATTAATGACGCACTCGCCAAAATTGACCTTGTCGATATTAATTTTGTTTTAGAACATCCTGCAGATTTATCGCATGGTGATTATGCGTGTAATGTTGCCATGGTTGCAGCAAATAAAGCTGGTACAAATCCACGTGAACTTGCTGAGAAAATCGCTACTGAGATTCGAAGTGTCCAGCACTGGGTGCTGGATAAAGTTGAAGTAGCTGGTCCTGGATTTATTAATTTCACATTATCGCGAAACTTTTTTAGACAATCAGTAGAAGACATTTTGAACGCTGAAAATTTTGGATCAAACGATACCTTGTCTGGAAGACGGGTCATGATCGAATACACTGATCCAAATCCATTCAAGCAATTTCACATCGGCCATTTGATGACAAATGCTATAGGTGAATCGCTTGCTCGTATTTATGAGGCGAACGGAGCGACTGCTATTCGCGCAAACTATCAAGGAGATGTCGGTATGCATGTAGCCAAAGCTATTTACGGTATTCAACAATTAGGAGGTATGCCAGAAGATACAGAAACTCTGTCAGTGCGTACAAAGTTCCTCGGCACAGCGTATGTTACAGGAGCTAAGGCATACGAAGAAGATGAAAATGCGAAAGATCCGATTCATGTAATTAACAAAGCGGTCTATGAAGAAAATGATACAGATATAAATACAACCTATACTCTAGGACGTGCATGGAGTTTAGAACACTTTGAAGAGTTGTATGCGATTCTCGGTACTAAATTTAAACACTATTTTTTTGAAGGGGAAGTATGGCAAGATGGTGTTACACTTGTGAATGAATATTTGAAAAAAGGAATTTTTGAAAAATCTCAAGGTGCTATTGTGTACAAAGGAGAGCAAGATGGATTCCATACACGTGTTTTTATTAACCAGCAAGGTTTACCAACATACGAAGCAAAAGATATTGGTCTTATAAAGCAAAAATTAGAACGCGAACCTAATATTGATACCTCAATTATTATCACAGGTAACGAGCAGACAGAATATATGAAGGTTGTAACTGCTGCTGCAAAACATATTTGGCCTGAAAAATCGGGTACATGGCAACATGTTACTCACGGTATGATGACGGGTCCTAATGGTAAAAAAATGTCATCACGCACAGGTGAGGTTATTACGGGTGAATCATTACTGTCCGAAGTTCAAGAAGTGGCGAGAGAAAAAATTACCGAAGCAGGTAAAGTTGTCGAAGTAACTGACGAGTTAGTAGAGAAAATTTCTGTTGCAGCGATCAAGTATATGATTTTAAAACAAGACTCGACCAAGAATATTGTTTTTGATTTAGAGCAAGCATTGTCATTCGAAGGTGATTCGGGGCCATATTTACAATATACGTATGCACGCGCACAGTCAGTCTTAGCTAAAGGTGTAACAGAAAATTTAATTCCAAGCTTTGAAAAAATACCAGAAGAAAATACTGACCTTGAACGATTAATGTATCGTTTTCCAGAAGTTGTTGAATTATCATTAACTGACTATGCTCCTCATCATATTACTCAATATCTGATTGAGCTTGCTCGGGAGTTTAATTCATTTTATGGTAATACAAAATTAGTCGACACAGAGAACGAGTTTTCTCCCTATCGATTAGCTATGACGACGGCTGCTGGAACCATTATTAAAAACGGACTTGGTATACTGGGTATTCAAGTCGCTGAACGAATGTAACTTACGTTACTATTTTTACACTTTTCACTTCTTGAGATTTTTCTTCTTGCTGTTCCATTAACATGTCGCGAACTTTTTTTGGATGGCGCACGTGATAGATAATAAACTCACGTTCAGTTCCTGCACTTTGCATGTGAACATCACCGTAGTCTAGAATTGTAGGGAAGAGACCGCTTTGTTTTGAGACAACATCTTGGATTTTATCTAATCGCAGTACTGCCACTTCACGGGCGAATAGTCCTTTTTGATCAATATCAATTAATCTTTGATCTGTCAGCACCCAAACATCTAAATAGTAGTCAGTGTATACAATAAAGAATGCTACCCACATCCCGACAAGCCATGCGCTACCAAGTACCCAAAGAATAGACTGGATAATGGGTGATAGGACGATCCCTGTTGTGATAATTCCCGCAGCAATCAAGATTGCTGGTAATAATAAAATAACAATAAATAAGAGTGATTCAGTAAAGATAACAAACCAGTGTTTACGAAATACTTTTATTATATTTTCACCTAGGTTAAGCTGCATATTATAAAAGACTTATTAATCGAATAATAGTCCCTAGAAAAATAACAACCAGCCCGGCAGTGATGGCAATATAAGCAACTTCAACTCCTGCTTTACGCAGAAAACCAATTCCGTAACTGGTCCAGTGCCATAGTACAACAAGACTGCCCAGTCCAATCAGTGCTAAAAATACCACCGCAAAAATCCATACCATTTGGGAAGTTAGGTTCATTTCGATAAAAAGTAAAATGTCTTGAAGAGATATCATAAGTATAAGGTTATTATAATACATTTTGCATGTTTGAGTTAGTGGTTTGACAGATAATATTAAATATGGTTATATTTATCAGTACTAATCTGTAAAAATTAAAGAATGGAAGCGATCTTAAGTGATAAAGTCCGAGAGACTCTAAAAGGAACAATCATTCTTCGTGCACTAACGAAGATGTATGAAAATTTTCCTGAAACCATCATGGTTTATCATGGCTGGGTTCAGGAAGTTGACACTGCTGATAATGTTATAGGAGTTCTTGAGCCTTTTGAAGCTGCTTGTCTGCAGGTCGCGTTTGATCTACAAGAAGAGCATGATCAAAGGGGAGTCGATGTTCGATCTTGGCTCAATTTCAAACAAGAAATTACGTGGCTTGTAAATACCGCAGAGATGTTGATAAGAGTCAGAATTCCTCTGGCTTCAGACAACAGCTCGACAGACTTAATTTATCGTAAGAATAACAAGATTGTTATGATGTCAAAGGTTTTGCGCATGCCTACAATCATTGAGATTATTCTGGCACACCCAAACCGATGACTTGTCAGACATATTAAGGAAAGCTGTTTTCACTCAACTGGACACAGCTTTTTTTCTTGCATTTTTTATTGGCTGGGGTACTATTCGTTGTATAAGCATTCGAAAAGAGCTATCACTCTTTGAGCTTTGGGAAGAAATCTGAAAAGATAGTAGAACCCAACGGGTAAGCCCGTTATAGCAGTTAATGAGGTAGAATCTTGTTGTCATTCCGAATTTAGTTCGGAATCTAGATCCTGAAACAAGTTCAGGATAACAGAGATTTTGCAAACCAAGGTGGTACCACGAGAGACTCGTCCTTGAATTATGATTTTTATCGTAATTCGTGGACGAGTTTTTTTATTTATAAAATGATTATTTAATATATGTCACCAGATTTTAAAAAATATCAATCAAAAGATACGACACCGTCTCCGTATGCAAAGCGCGAAGAAGAAATTTTGCAGTATTGGAATGAAAATAATATTTTTCAGCAGACAGTAGACAAACAAGCGCCACAAGGTGATTTCGTATTTTACGAAGGTCCACCAACAGCGAACGGGCGACCTGGGATTCATCATATTCTTGCACGCTCTTTCAAAGATGCGTTGCCACGATATAAAACTATGAAAGGGTATCGCGTACATCGTCGAGCTGGTTGGGATACACATGGTTTGCCGGTTGAGCTCCAAGTTGAAAAAGAGCTTGGTTTAAAATCCAAAAAAGATATTGAAACGTATGGTATTGCTCCATTTAATCAAAAGTGTAAAGAATCAGTGTGGCAATATAAAAGTGAGTGGGAAGATATGACTCGTCGAATGGGGTATTGGGTTGATTTAGAAAATCCATATGTAACGTACACAGCAGATTATGTTGAAACATTATGGTGGATTACCAAGCAAATTGCTGACAAAGATTTACTATACAAAGATTATCGTGTGGTGCCATGGTGTACACGTTGTGGTACAGGATTGTCATCTCATGAATTAGCACAAGGATATGCTGATGTAAAAGATATTTCAATTACGGCAAAATTTGAATTAGTTGATGAACCAGGAACATATGTGCTGGCTTGGACGACGACTCCGTGGACGTTGCCTGGAAATGTTGCTTTGGCGGTGGGAAAAGATATCGATTATGTAAAAGTCAGAGCTCAAGAAGGTGAAGCAGTAATCAGTAGCGGCGTGAAAGGTGCTTATACACCTACGGAAAGTTATTATGTATATCTTGCAAAAAAGATTCTCAACAAGTATGAAGAAATATCACCTAATTCATATAAAGTTCCTAACACATCAATAATATTACATGATGAAGGGTACGGAGTATTAAAAGGCTCAGATCTTGTTGGAAAAGAATACAAACCACTTTTCCCATACTTCAAAGACTTGGCTGAAAAAGCTGATATTAAAAACCTAGATAATGCGTATAAAATTTACGCTGCTGATTTCGTAACGACAACCGACGGTACAGGTATTGTGCATACTGCAGTCATGTATGGACAAGATGATTTCGAATTGGGAAATAAAATTGGTTTACCAAAAATGCACCTCGTTAAAGAAGATGGAACATTTGTTGACGGAACAGGTATTTTTGCAGGACGAAACGTAAAAGAGGAGACTGACGGAAAACCAACGATGGATATTGATGTTATTAAATATTTACAAGAACATAATACTTTTTTCTCAAAAGAAAAATACGAACACAGTTATCCTCATTGTTGGCGTTGTAAAACTCCGCTAATTTATTTTGCACGGGACTCGTGGTATATCGACATGCAATCAGTAAAACAAGATTTGATTGATGAAAATAAAAAAATTAATTGGGAACCATCGCATGTTGGTGATGGACGTTTTGGTGAATGGTTAAATGAATTAAAAGATTGGGCGATTTCACGTGAACGATACTGGGGAACACCATTGCCGGTGTGGGTAGCCGAGGATGGTGAAAAAATGGTCATAGGTTCGTTTGATGAAATTAAAGAAAACACAAAAAAATCTGGAAATAATTATTTTGTTATGCGTCATGGCGAAGCAGAACATAATGTGAAAAGTATTGCGAATAGTTCAAATAATAATCCTGCATATCTTACCGACCTTGGAAAAGAACAGGCTAAAGATTCAGCACAAGAAATGAAGGATAAAAACATTACAAAAATTTATCATTCACCATTAGTACGCGGAAAACAAACTGCTGAAATTGTTGCACAAGAGTTAGGTTTATCTCCTGAAAATGTTATTGAAGATAATCGATTGCGTGAATATAGTTATGGTGATCTCGAAGGGAAAGATTTTAATGAATTCAGAAAGTGGCGAGATACTGTTGCGACAAATCTTTATACTGATAAAAATTCAGACAGCGGTGAAAGTTATTACGATGTAAAACGACGTATCGGTGAATTATGGTACGAAGTTGAAAATACAGACTCAAATGAAAATGTATTATTTGTAGCTCATGGCGCGCTGTTAGAGGTTGCACCTGCAATTGCAGAAGCTGCTGATCTTGATCGCGCTATAGAGATTTTTAAAGAAGCTAAAAATCATGGCACTGGAGATGTGAATAAAATTGATTTTCACCCACTGCCACATAATGAAAATTTTGAACTAGATCCACACCGACCATTTATTGACGATGTGATACTAGAAAAAGATGGGAAAGAATTTCGCCGAGTCAAAGAAGTAATGGATGTATGGTTTGATTCTGGCTCAATGCCATTTGCACAAGAGCATTATCCTTTTGAGAACAAGAAATTCGTAGATGATGCAGGATTCCCGGCAGACTTTATTTGTGAAGGAATGGATCAGACTCGTGGTTGGTTTTACACATTGCATGCTGTAGGAAACCTGCTTGGTAAAGGGCGAGCATACAAAAATGTCGTGAGCGTTGGATTGATTAATGATGAGGATGGACAAAAGATGAGCAAATCTAAAGGTAATACTATTAATCCATGGGATGCGATGAATGAGTATGGAATTGACACCATTCGTTTTTGGATGTATTCAGTGAACGCACCAGGTGAAGCAAAAAACTTTGATCAAAAAACTATTGTTGAAGCACAGCGAAAAGTATTTGGACTACTTGATAATGTTGTGAAATTCTATGAAATGTATGCAGGAGATACTTCTACTAATCCAAAAAGTAGTAGTAACGTGCTTGATATATGGATTTTATCTCGATTAGAACAACTTGTTGAAACCTGCACAAATCATATGGATAAATACCAATTACTCGAACCAACTCGGGCTATTCGTGATTTCATTGCTGACTTGTCGCAGTGGTATATTCGTCGCAGTCGCGACAGATTTAAATCTGACAGTGAAGATAAAAAGTTTGCAGTGGCGACAACGCAATACGTACTACTTGAAATTTCTAAATTATTAGCACCGTTTACACCATTCTTTGCAGAAGATATGTACAGGCGTATTGATGGACAATTAGAGTCTGTACACCTAGAGAATTGGCCTGTCGTGACAAAAGGAAATCAGGATGTTTTAGAAGATATGAAAATAACGCGAGATGTTATTTCCGAAGCCTTGGAATTGCGAGCACGTTCAAACATTAAAGTTCGACAGCCATTAATGTCGCTGACTATCACTAAAAAACTAGATGATGCTTATTTAGAGTTAGTAAAAGATGAAGTTAACGTGAAAAAAGTAGTGGTTGGTCATGAGATAGAATTAGACACAGAAATTACACCAGAGTTACAGTTGGAAGGTGATGCACGTGAATTGATTCGTGTTATTCAAAGTATGCGTAAAAGTAAAGGACTTAATGCAGAAGATCAAATTCAACTGTCGGTTGAGACTGATGATGCAGGGAAGTCTATTGTTGAATTATTTAGCGACGATATTAAATCAGTCGCAGGTATTACAGAATTTTTATTTGAAACTAACGAAGGAGAAGAAGTGGTTACAAACAGTCTGAAATTTAAGCTTGAAATAAAATAATTATATGGAACAGCCTTTATTTCATAGTGAAAATGAAAAAATAAAAAATCTTGAAACATATGCTCAAGAAAAGATTTATAAAGAGTATCCAAATACAAAGATTGATATGAGTTTTCATGGTGGAAAGTTCGGAATTTCATTTCAGAGAGAGGGGGTACAGCATTACAGAGGTTATTTTTCTTTTGATTCATTTGAAAAGATTGAAGCTTATATTTTAGATGATGAATATAAAAATATTTTAGACACGGGAGAAAGTCATATGAAAGATACCTACGGGCTCAATGATCAAGATTTAAATAAGAATTAATTATTATATAGTATGTCCTACCAAATTTACCACACAGAAGGCATAGTTATGGGAATTGCTAATCGCGGAGAAGCAAATCGCGTAATTACTATTTTAACGCGTGATCTTGGACTCGTTCGTGCGACTGCGCAAAGCATTCGAAAAATTGAATCTAAGTTACGTTTTGGCACACAGCAATTGTCTCACTGTCATTGTGACTTTGTATTAGGTAAAGAATATTGGAGAATTATCGGGGTTGAGCCAATCCAGACAGGGAATGAGTTAGTTTTGCATACAGGGCTATGGAATGCATGGAATCGTTGTGCATTATTATTATCACGATTGATACCGACCGATGAGCCGCAACCTGAATTATATGACGCTATATATGATGCGTATATTTTTTCGGTAAAACACGCTGATACACTGGACCCTATTTCGTTTGAACACTTTCTTGTATTGCGAGTTTTAACTCATTTGGGATATTGGTCAGTTGCAAGTGATGAGGAAAACGACTTATTACATCAACCGCTTACCAAAGATTTGTTTGATAAAAAACAGGACTTTTTGCGCAGTTATACACGAGCTATAAACGAAGCTATCAAAGGCAGTGATCTCTAAAGTCTTTGTGATATACTTTAACCATATATGGCATTTGAAGATAAAAAAAGAAAAAGTAAATTAGATAAAGTAAAAGAATCGCTTTACGACAAGTACGCAGATATTCATCCGAAACGACGTTCCAGCTTGCATGCTCATACTGCCAAGACAAAGAGCGACTGGGATGATAGTGATCTTGGTGCAAAAGCACATTATGCAAAGCGACCTGAGACTAAAAATAAAAGGACGCTTTTTTGGGTAAAGCGATTCTTTATTGCTGCACTTGGTTTTTTTGTTTTAGCGGCAATGTTCGCAGGGTTAAAATTATTTACTGGGGACAATACTTTTTCAAGCGAAGCCATAGATCTTTCAATTTTGACACAACCTTTTGTCGACGGAGGGGAAGACTTACCTATTACTATTCAATTGATTAATAATAATGGAACAGCTCTTGAAACAGCTGATATTATTTTTACCTACCCAACTACTTCGTTTATTGACGGTGAAATTAAACGTGAGCGTGTTTCTTTGAATACGGTAAAATCTGGTGCGACCGTATTCCAAGATTTTGATATTAAATTATTCGGAGAAGAAGGTGAGGAGCGTATTTTAACGGTACAGATTGAATATCGTTCACAGGGATCAAATGCTATCGTTCAAAAAACAGCTCAAGAAGTCGTTATCATTCGCTCAACACCAATCGAAGTATTAATAGAAGGTCGCGATGCAAGTATTCCAAACCAAGAGTATACATTCGATGTTGTTATTAACTCAAATGCTACACAGGTCACAAATAATATTTTAGCAAAAGTTGAATACCCTCAAGGTTTCACATTTATTTCAGCTGAACCAGCACCATCTTTTGATATTGATACATGGATATTAGGTGATATTGAACCGGGTAGCAGTCGCGTGATTTCTATTACAGGAACATTAGGAGGAATATCAGGCGATGGAAAAGTTTTCCGAACCTCGGTAGGAGAACAAGATATTCGTCGTGAACGTCAAATCGCTACTATCTATGGATCACAAACACATCAAGTTGCATTAACTCCTTCGTTTATTGATGCACGATTTGCAGTGGGGAGCGATGACAGTAATCGAATTATTATTCCAGCTGCACAAAAAACAACGGTAAATGTACGATGGCAAAATACATTGCCTGTACAATTACAGAACGTGACGCTCGAGGCTGAGCTTTCAGGTAATGCTTATATTGTTTCAGGAATTACAAACACTGATGGTTTCTATAATTCAAACACTAATGCGGTGAAATGGGACCCTTTAACAAATGGTGTTCTTGAAGTTATTAACCCAGGTGAACAAAATGTATTTAAATTTAGTATAGAACCAAAACCTCTTGCTAATGGAAACGGGCAAATTATAACGCAGCCAGTAATTAATGTAGTGTTGCGCGCTTCAGGTATTGATGGGGTAGGACAAGTACAAGAGGCAGAAGTTATTGCGAACGTACAACTTGTAGTGAATAGCGACGTGCTGCTTGAGCCCAAAACTCGACACTTTGGTGGACCGTTCACAAATATTGGAGCTATTCCTCCAGTGACAGAAGAAACAACTGAATACACATTGACGTGGGAAATTACGAATAGTTCAAGCAATCTTCAGGACGCTCAAATGACGACACGACTTCCTGCATATGTTGATTGGCTGAATGTCAAAACGCCAAGTAGTGAAACTTTAACGTATAACGAAACCACTCGTGAGCTGGTGTGGGATCTAGGGCAAGTGGATGCTGGTGCTGGATTTACTCGAGACAGTCGAGAGATTTCATTCAAGGTCGCTATTACACCTTCATTTACGCAATTAGGACAAATTCCACCATTAACCGAGTCACTTGTATTCGAAGCAGAAGATACGTATACTGGCGGCAATATTCGTGTCGTGCGTAATCCACACACAACACGTCTTTTAAATGATGTTAGCCTTAATAATGGAGTTATTGAATAAGTATGAGTGAAAACAAAGATAATATAATGGAAAAAATAGTAAGCTTGGCAAAACGTCGTGGGTTTGTATTTCAGGCTGGAGAATTATATGGGGGGCTTTCAGGTTTTTATGACTATGGACCACTTGGGTCACTTTTGAAAAACAATGTAAAGAATTCTTGGTTATCAAAATTTGTACATAGTCGCAGTGATATGTTTTTGCTGGATGCTGCAATTATTATGGGAGAAAAACCTTTGACTGCATCGGGTCACGTAGATGGATTTTCAGATCCATTAGTTGAATGTGAAAAATGTCATAAACGATTTCGTGAAGATCAGTTAGACGATGTTACCAAGTGTCCAGTATGTGGCGGAGGTTTTGGTGAAGTAAAGCAATTTAATATGATGCTAAAAACTCAACTTGGTGCTGTAGAAGATTCAGCTTCGACTGGTTACTTGCGTCCAGAAACTGCGCAAGGTATTTTTGTGAACTATAAAAATATCATGGACTCAATGCATCCAAAAGTTCCTTTTGGTGTAGCGCAAATTGGTAAAGCATATCGTAATGAAATTACGCCCCGGGATTTTCTTTTCAGGCAACGCGAATTTGAACAAATGGAAGTTGAATATTTTATTCACGAAAAAGATTGGGAAAAATATTTTGAATACTGGAAAGATGAAATGTTTGAATGGATTGAATCTATCGGACTTGATATGAAAAAAGTTCACGATGTAGAAGTAACAGGAGATGATCTTGCTCACTATTCAAAACGAACCGTTGATTTTGAATTTGAATATCCGTTTGGTCAGAAAGAGTTATTTGGTTTAGCATATCGAGGTGATTACGACCTTGGAAAGCATGCTGAGCACAGTAAACAAAAATTACAATATACTGATCCTGTAACAAATGAAACATATATACCGCACGTTATTGAACCATCTATGGGGCTTGATCGTGCGATCTTGGCTATTCTTGTTTCAGCATATAGTGAAGACGAAATGAATGGAGAAACGCGCGTATATTTAAAACTTGCTCCACAAATTGCACCATATAAGCTTGCTATTTCACCTCTTCTAAAAAATAAACCTGAACTTGTAGAGAAGGCACAAGCATTATTTGGAACAATGAAATCTATTTTTGGAAATGTTGCATATGATGACAATGGAAATATTGGAAAACGATATCGTAGGCAAGATGAAATTGGAACACCATTTTGTATCGTTGTAGATTTTGAAACACTTGAAGGCGATACAGTTGATACGGTGACAGTGCGTGACCGAGACACAGGAGGTCAAGAGCGAGTAAAAATTTTAGAACTTGAAAGTTATATTAAGGAAAAAATTTCATAAATATGAAATTTAATTTTGATCAACCAAAAAATGTTTTTCAGAAAGTAGAAGAGGTACCTTGCGAAAGGGCTGTAAGTTCTGAAGAGTCTGATTTTGATATTTACGCGGACGCAGATAATGTAGAAGAAGTTAAAAGAAGAATTGAAGTTGCTTTGCAGCAAAGGCATTGGTGGCTTTGTCCTGAGTGGCAGAAACAAGGGTTACCAAAAGAGCAGTTTGAATTTGGCGATATTAAAGTTTTTAATTTTTTTCGATTACTTACTCAAGAGGAAAAAAATGAAATAGAAAAAAGTCTACAATTTGTCTCACGAATAAAGAAAGACCTTCTGACCACTTTGGAGTATGTAGTAATTTCTAGCGATGATGGATTTAATTCTCAGTCTGGTAAAAAATTCCTTGGTTTTAGTCGAGACGAGCAAAAAATAATTAGGTTACATCCTGAAACTTTTTCAAGAGAAAGAGACCGTCGGATTCCTGAGATTAGTAATCTTGAGCTTGTGGTGACTCATGAACCCATACATCATGTTATTAATAAAAATAGAAATATATTAAAAAAGTGGTCAGAGGAATTTGAATGGACTCTTAATGATGATCCTGCTCAGTTAATGGGTGATGGCGTTACTAAAAAAACTTTTATGACTAAGCACCCAGAACGCTGTATTACTGACTATGCCCAAGTAGACGCCGACGAAGATATGTGTGAAAGCTTTTCTGCATCATATGCAAATATTGACAGGCTTGATTCAGAAAAGGCAGAATTTTTGAAGAAACATATTTTTGAAGAAAGTGATCAGAATCATTCTATTGTAAGTGTTCCGGTCAAATTACCTCAAGTAGAAAAAGTAAAATATTTTATTAGAAAACCAATTAAAATTAGTATTAAGCCTAAAAATAAATGAAATACACACGAAAAAAATTAAGCAACGGTCTACGTATTATTACTGTACCAATGAAAAGCAATCAAACTGTAACGGTTATGGTTTTAGTTGAAGCTGGTGCAAAATATGAAACACATAAGAATAACGGTATTTCACATTTTTTGGAACATATGTGTTTCAAGGGAACAGAAAAACGTTCCGTATTTGAAATTACAGAACAGCTAGATGGTCTTGGAGCAGAGAGTAACGCTTTTACTAGTGAAGAATTTACAGGATATTACGCAAAAGCTCATTATAAACATGCTGACGATTTGATTGATATTGTTTCAGATATCTATCTTGGTTCTACTTTGCCTTCAGATGAAATTCAAAAAGAGCGCGGCGTTATCATTGAAGAAATTAATATGTACGAAGATATGCCACAGCGTATTGTATGGGATGTATTTGAAAAACTTATGTATGGTGATCAGCCTGCTGGTATGACGGTGCTTGGTCCAAAGACAAATATTCAAAGTATGAAACGCTCTGAGTTTTTGGAGTATCGAAAAAAACACTATGTTGCCGCGGGGACAACGGTTGTTGTTTCAGGAAATATAAGTGAAGCAAAAATCATGACCTCCTTAAAGAAGGCATTCCAAAATATTTCTGATACGAAAAAACATGTCATGAAGAAAACAAAAGATGTGCAATCAAAGCCAGAAATTTCTGTACGCTATCGAAAAACAGATCAAGCTCATTTGGTTATTGGGTGTCGTTCATTTGATCGATATGATAAACGAGCTGCAGCAGTGCGAGTACTGGGAACTATCTTAGGGCAGGGTATGAGTTCACGACTTTTTAAAATTATGCGAGATGAACGTGGTATGTGTTATTACGTTCGAGCTACACCCGCTTCGTATAGTGACACAGGGTATTTCTCTGTAAGCGCCGGGGTAAATAAAGACCGTCTAGAGGAGGCAATTGAAGTTATTTTAGGTGAGCTGAAGAAACTGAAGGATGAAACTGTGACTGCAAAAGAATTAACAAAAGCCAAAGACTATATCATTGGTACTAAAGCTCTTGATATGGAGTCATCAAGTGATTTTGCTGAATGGTTTGGATTTCAAGAGTTATGTCACGAAAAGATTATCGACCTTTCAGAATTTAATAAAAAAATACAAAAAGTTACCGCTCAAGATCTGCAAAAATTAGCTCACGAGATCTTTGTCGATACAAAACTAAATCTAGCTGTAGTTGGTCCGTTCAAGAATACTAAAAAGATTGCACAGAAATTTCATTTCTAACTTTATTTGCAATATTTTTGAGGTGGTGGTAGATTATAATATATTATAAGATAATATATTTTTTACATGTCAAAAGATAATGAAAATCTAAATATTGAAGAACTACAAAGCTTGTTGGAATCACTTGATTTCACTTCACAAGAAGACCTTGAATTTCTTCAAACATTAAATGAATTAGTTGTTTCAACCACAGAAGCAGCTCAATTGATTACCGATAAAGCTCTTACAAGTTAAATAAAATTGAATATGAATATGGAAATTCCAAAACAACCTAAAAATAATAACGAAGAAACTGCAGAGAAACTGAAAAATGCTTATGAAATCAATCAAAAAATGGAGACTGAAGCTGAGCTCCTAGGTGTTAATCTTCAAATATTACAAGATGAAATCGATCGGATTGGTGGACCTGAAAAATTTCGTGAATTAGCAGATAGTGGTTTACAGCGTAATTCAGGTGGAGAATTACATGGCAATCGTTCTGATGGTGAAAAAAAGCTTCAAGAGTTTGTTAGCAAGTACGATAAGCTTGTTGAAAAAATGAAGACTTCTAAGAAAGTTGCGATGGTAGCCGGTATTGCAACAGTTGCAGGTGTTGTTGGAATGCGTTACGGAGGAGCTCATTTAGATGGAGAAGAGTTTATGACATTACTAAGTGGAACAGCAATAACACTTCTTACAACTTTAGGTACTAGTATTGCGAGCGTCGCAAGAAAGATACAATCAAACAAAGAGTATATAAAAACGAGGGCGCTTGACATGAAGCTTGATATTACTGGTTCTGAGAATAGAATAGGGGAAAAAGATAATTATTATAATTATCCAAATTATAATGAAAGAAAACTTACCGATGATAAGTCGGGAGAAAAAGCAAATGATTTTAAGACTCTTGATGATGTGCTATAAAACTTGCACAGAAATTTCATTTCTAACTTTTCGATTTAAAAGGAGCGTGGTACGATAGAAGCGTATGGATAATTCTCCTAAACGTATCAGTATTGAGCCTCGCAGCATTCTTGTTGCACTCGGTATTATTGCGGGTGCATATGCCTTATGGTATGTACGCGGCATTGTACTCGTAGTACTTGCTTCTGTTGTGATCGCTACCTTTGTATATGGGGGTGTGAACTGGTTGGCAAGATTCAAGGTTCCGCGTTCTGCTGCAGTGGTACTCATTTATTTTAGCGGTATAGCTATATTTGCAGGAGTCTTATATTTGTTTGTACCTATCTTTCTCGATGAGCTGATTGGTATTATCGACTTGTTGCCAGTTGATTCAAAAGTTTCTACGATATTTGGATCTTTTGGTGACGGTCAATTGAAAAATTTACTCACTGAGTTTGTTGATACAAATCCAGTCGAAGCAGTAAACCAAATTCGTGATCAATTTGCGACAACTGGCTTAGTACAAAGTTTTGGGGCCATTTTTGGTGGGTTAATTAATTTTCTTCTGGTTATTGTTATTTCATTTTATTTAGCTATGCGCGAACGCGGAGTAGAACAATTCTTACGTATCGTGACACCTATGCAACACGAGTCGTATGTTCTTGATGTATGGCAACGATCTCGTATGAAGATCGCGAGCTGGTTCAAAGGACAGTTGTTGCTCGCATTTATTCACGGAGTTCTAACGTATATTGGATTAGTTATTATTGGAGTGCCATATGCATTTATGTTGGCACTTCTTACAATATTTTTAGCTCTAGTGCCATTTGGTATTTTCCTTGTAGCATTACCAGCTGGTATCTTTGCATTTTTGGCAGGAGGAATGCCGATGCTTATTTTAACTCTCGGGCTCTTCTTTGTGCTTGAACAAGTGGAAGCATACATTTTACAACCGCTTATCATTAAACGAGTAACAGGAGTGCCATCCGTTATTGTGCTCATTGGCTTAGTTATAGGAGCTAAATTAGCTGGCATCTTAGGTATTTTGCTTTCGATCCCTGTAGCAGTATTAATATTAGAACTTGCAGGTGATGCGGAAAAACGTAGAATAAGCACACTGACAGAATAGTTCTATGAATGATAAAAAACCATATTACATTACAACAACTTTGCCGTATCTCAATGCAAAGCCTCATGTGGGGTTTGCAATGGAAATTGTGCGCGCCGATACGGTAGCACGTTATAAAAAGCTCTTAGGATATGAGGTTTTTTTCAACACAGGAACAGACGAACATGGTCAAAAAATTTATCAAAAAGCTCAAGAACTAGGGCAAGACACTCAGACATATGTTGATGGTGTAGCGGAAGAGTTTCGAGGCTTGAAAGAAAAACTAGGACTACTGGATGAGTTAACTTTTATTCGTACGACCGATGAACATCACAAGTCTGCAGCACAAACATTCTGGAATAAATGTGCTGATAATGGATTTATATATAAAAAAGCATATACAGGATTATATTGTGTTGGATGTGAATTATTTTATACTGAAAAAGATTTAGAAAAAGGGAAGTGCCCAATTCATCTTACTGAGGCTCAGAAAATTGAAGAAGAGAATTACTTCTTTAAATTTTCTGAATTTGAAAAACCGCTTCTTGATTTATATGCTGCGCGACCAGACTTTGTCGTACCAGATTTTCGCCTGAAAGAGATCAAAACATTTATTGAACAAGGTTTAGATGATTTTTCTATTTCACGACTTAAAGCAAAAATGCCATGGGGAGTTCCAGTGCCAAATGATGACGAGCATGTCATGTACGTATGGTTTGACGCACTTACTAATTATATCTCAACGCTTGGTTGGCCAGAGAATACTGAAAACTTTGAAAAGTTTTGGAAAAATGGAACACCAACACAATATGCAGGGAAGGATAATTTGCGACAACAATCTGCAATGTGGCAAGCAATGTTGATGGCAGCTGACTTACCAAACTCACATCAAATAGTGATTAATGGATTTATTAATTCAGGTGGGAAAAAAATGAGTAAGTCATTAGGTAATGTTATTAATCCATATGATATCGTAGATGAATATGGAGTGGACGCATTACGTTATTATTTATTACGACACTTACATTCATTTGAAGATTCAGATATGACTATGGAGAAATTTGCTGAAGCATATAATGCAAATCTCGCAAACGGAATTGGTAACTTAGCATCACGACTTCTTAATCTTGGTGAAAAGAATTTGGACACGGCTCCAGAAATTCCAGAAATGACTATTCCAGATGATTGGAAAAAAGCTATGGAAGAATTTCGTTTAGATCGCGCATGCGATATTGTATGGCGACATATTGGTGAACTTGATGTAGAGATTGCAGAAAAAGAACCATATAGATTAGTAAAAACTGATCCAGAAGCGGCAAAAGAAATGTTGGCAGACATGTTGGTAAAATTGTATACCATTGCTCGAATGTTGAAGCCCATTCTTCCAGAGACATCAAGGATTATTAAAGGCTTGGTAAAGGCAAATAAAAAACCAGAAAAGCCTTTGTTTATAAGAAAGTAATATGAAATACATAGACATACATTCACATACTAATTTTTCCGCATACGATACAGATCGTGATACGGTTATTAATCGTGCTAAAGATGCTGGTGTTGCAATGATTAATGTTGGCACACAATTTGATACGTCAGAATATACTGTTGAATTAGCAGAGAAGTATGATAACTGCTATTCAATTATTGGGCTTCACCCAATTCATACGACAAAATATCATCACGATGAAAAAGAACTTGGTGAAGGCAATAAAGAGTTCACATCACGTGGAGAAATTTTTGATATAGAAAAATATCGTGAACTTGCTAAAAAGTCAGACAAGATTGTTGGCGTAGGAGAGTGTGGTTTGGATTATTATCGGAATGATATAGATACTAAATCAGTTCAAGAAGAAGCTTTTCGATTGCAAATAGATCTTGCTTTAGAATTAGATGTGCCCCTAATGCTGCATGTTCGCTCGTCTGAAAATTCAATGGACGCCTATGAAGACGTGATAATTATTTTGAAAGAGTATAAGGATAAAGCAGGGGATGCGCTACGCGGTGACGTACATTTTTTTGCAGGAAACATAGATATTGCGCAGCAATTTTTAGATCTTGGTTTTGATATGTCATTTACAGGTGTTATTACGTTTGCTAAAGACTATGAGGAATTAGTAAGATTCGTACCTTTGGACCGTATTCACGCAGAAACTGACTGTCCATACGTCACACCAGCCCCATACCGAGGTCAAAGGAACGAATCTAGTTATGTTATCGAAGTAGTTAAAAAAATCGCTGAAATCAAAGGAGAGAGCCTTGAAACGGTTAAAAAAGCCTTGAAGATGAACGCCGAACGTTTGTTTGATATCACGTTATAATCATATTGTACAACTGAATATCTATGGTATAGTGCACATAATAACACATTGAAATCACTAACCACAAAAGTAAGAAGAGATGTTTGATAAATTAAGTAATTTAACTGCCGTAACTCCAATTGATGGAAGATATGGAAATAAAACTGTAGAACTCCGTCATTATTTTTCGGAAGCAGCACTGATTAAGTACCGGCTGAGCTTTGAAGTGAACTACTTCATTGCCGTCTGTGATTTTCTTGGTCGTGAAATTAGTCATGATCAAGAGAAGCACTTAAGAGCATTTGTTGAAAAATTTGATCTACTCATTGCTGAGAAGGTAAAAGACAAGGAAGCGGAAACCAATCATGACGTGAAAGCGGTGCAATATGTATTGCAAGATTTCATGCGCGAGGTAGGATTTTCTGATGATAAGATCGCGCTTGTTCATTTCTGCCTAACATCATCTGATGTAGACAGTGTTGCAAGAACTATGATGTTCCGCGATGCTGTTTACAGGGTGATTGCTGACCAATTGTGTAACTTGATAAAAAAGCTTCATCTTGTTTCCGAGTATTGGGATGTCCCTATGATGAGTCGTACTCATGGTCAACCAGCCTCACCAACAACAATGAAGAAAGAGGTGGAGGTGTACATCTCTCGTTTGGGCATTATCAACAAGCAGATAGAGGAGTATAAGTACACTACTAAATTGGCTGGTGCTACTGGTAATCTTAATGCGCATTATGCCGCATATCTGAACAAAGATTGGAAGAAGTTCCATGAAGATTTTTTAGAGCGGTATGGATTCAAGCTCGAATGGCCGACAACGCAAATTTCGCATCATGACAATATGGCCGGAATGTTTAACTTGTTGGCCCAAGTGAACACCATACTGTTGGATTTATCGAAAGATGTTTGGATGTATATATCCTTTGGCTACCTTAAACAAAGTGTTGTTGAAAGTGAGGTTGGCTCATCAGCTATGCCGCACAAGGTTAATCCTATCGACTTTGAAAATGCCGAAGGGAATGCCGGAATGGCGATACCATTGTTGCAGCACTTTGCTAATATATTGCCAATCTCGAGAATGCAACGCGATCTTTCTGGTTCAACGGTTCTGCGTAATGCAGGTGTTCCTCTTGCTTGGATGTTGATCGCTATGAGGTCACTGGAAAAGGGTCTTGGTAAGATTGAGTTAAATCAAGATCATATTACTGCGGATTTGGAAAACCACTGGGAGGTGGTTACCGAAGCATATCAGGCAATTCTCAGTCGAGAAGGTGATCCTAATGCGTACAATACGCTCAAGGAGTTCACTCGTGGTAAGTCAATAACAAAAGAGCTATTACATCGGTGGATTGATGGTGAAGTTAATGATTCTAAGGTTCGAGATGAACTTAAGAAAATTACACCCTTCAATTACATTGGAATTTTGGCTCAAGTAGCATCATCAGCTTGATGTTTCTATAATGATAACGGTAAGACCGGTTTGCATTCAGCAAATCGGTCTTTACTTTTGCTCAATTTTTGGTACTATAAATCCCGGTCGAGTCTCCACAGCTCGTACGTACTGTATGCCTGTGGTTATATCCAAAGACAGGAATCTTGTTTTTCAAGATTCTCACAAAACATTAGCAGTACGTAAAGAATAAATTAAATTATTATGAAAGAACCACGTGTTTATGAACTTGGGTACCTACTGGTCCCGCAAATCAAAGAAGAAGAATTAGACATACAAGTCGACGCTCTTCGAAAAATGATCACTGATAAAGGGGGTCTTCCTATTGCAGAAGGGCGTCCAGAATTGATTGATCTTGCGTATTCAATGTCAAAAGATATTGAGAACAAACGACATAACTACACCAAAGGATTCTTTGGTTGGATTAAATTTGACGTGTCTCCAGAACAAGCTCCAATTATCAAAAAGGAGATGGATGCACTAAAGATTATGATTCGAAACTTATTGATCACAACGGCGCGAGAAGATACTCGAGCAAAGATTAATACCTATGTTAAACCAACAGGGAAAAAGGATGATACTAAAGCACCAGCTTCAGTAGCACCAAAAAAAGAAGAAGCCGCTCCAGCTGCTGAACCAGCTCCAAAGCTTAGCGAAGCTGAAATGGATGCTAAAATTGACGAGATCGCTGGAGAAGAGTAAAATAAAGAAAGTTACTCACTAATCACACAAACTCTATGTATCTTAACAAAGCTCTTATTGTTGGAAATCTAACACGAGACCCTGAATTAAAAGCATTGCCATCTGGAGCAAAAGTAACTTCATTCTCTCTTGCGACTAACCGTATTTGGACTGATCAAAGTGGACAAAAGAAAGAAATGACCGACTATCACAACATTGTGGTATTTGGTCGCCAAGCTGAAACCAGTGCACAATATCTTGTGAAAGGGCAGTCAGTATTGGTTGAAGGACGAATTCAAACTCGTAGCTGGGACGGACAAGACGGTAAAAAGAACTATCGAACAGAAATCGTAGCTGACCGAGTACAATTCGGATCAAAGGGTGGGCAAGGAACAGGAACTCCGGATTCAGCTCCAACAGGCGAAGTGTCGGCTCCATCAGCAACTCCTGATTCAGAAAGTGCAAGTGCAATCGAATATCCAGATGACGACATTAATCCAGAAGATATTCCATTCTAATTAAAAGAAACTAACTAACTATTATCATGCGACATTGTTTTTTCAAACAAAATAACATCAAGCACATCGATTACAAAGATGTAGATGTTTTAGGACAATTTATCGATCCTTACGGACGTATTATGTCTTCAAAACGAACTGGTGTTTCTTCAAAAAACCAACGAAAGTTGGCTGAAGCAATCAAACGAGCTCGATTTATCGGACTCCTACCATTCATCCAAGTTTAATTCCTAAATGGTTAAGGGGACTCCTAGACCATTTAGCATCTCAATATTGATGCTAAACAAAAAATCCATCACAGAAATGTGATGGATTTTTTGTGTTTGACTTTCAATAAATTGCGAGCATTCTCCTAAGTTAAGAGGGTATTCGCAACTCGATAATACAAAAGATATCTAACGGTGGAGTTTGTTAAGATTGTAAATAGATAAAAGAAAAAACCCTGATCTCAAATAGAGATCAGGGCTTGTTCGTACATAATTTATGTAATATTTGCACACATTGACAGACGTCGTTTAGAGTTATATTATAAGTCTATATTTATTAAGTTAATTCAATTTTTATGAATGAAAACAAAATGGGTGCTGGAGAGCCGTTAGGTGAAGAGGCATATATGGATTCATATGACGAAATGACAGGAGCTGATGATGTTTCACCTGAAGCATCTACTGAACAAGCTACTGATAATTCTGTAGAGTCAACAGATGTTACTGGTACTGAACAACAGGAGACTGTTGAAGATAGTGCAGAAAAAGAAGATAAATTTGCGCCAGGACGTGAACGTCGCGAGGCTATTCTTGACTCAGGAAGTAAGTTAAAAAAAGGAGTTACAGGATGGTTAAGTAAGAAAGGGAAAGGTATCTCTAGTTTTTTTAGTAAAGCTAAAGCAATGGGTGTAAAGACTGTAGATGCAGTTCTTTCAACACCAGAATTAGCACAAGAAGCAAAAGAAAAAGCTGGAGAAAAGATTGATCAAACCGGTGAAGCGCTTGATGCGTGGAGTGATCGCACAAACGAAAAATTTCAAGGAGCCGTAACAGAAGCGATTACGGTCGTTGAAGAACACTTGCAATCAGCAGGGAAAGAAGTTATGGAAACAAAAGAAGATATTGTAAATTATATTAATAAACAATTAGAAGACTCAGAAGGTGCCTTATATAATAAAGCTAACGCTGTGTATGATGGCTTTTATGATATGAAAGGGGCAATTGGAGGAAAGATAGATGCGTTGGTGGAAGCGGGCAAGAAAAAAAATGAAGAAGTAAGGCAGGCTGTATCTAACATATCTACTGTTGCAAATATTATGGGTGCGATGGCTATAGAACCAGGGCGAGAGGCACTAGAGGGTGCAAGCCAGGCAATTGCACAGAAATATGAACAAGTAAGTAACTTTGCGAGTGCATACTCAGAACGATTTTCTATGAATGTACGTTCTACAAGAAGTAAGTGGTTGAATAATCTCAATACATTTCGTATGAATAGGTATCAAGAAAAAGCTGACAAAAATCAAGAAAAAGCTAACGCTATGGAAGCGAAAATGAGTGTCATGAAACTTCTTGAGGATGTGCAAACTAATAATGCACAAGAGCAAAAGCCATTAGCCGAAGCAGCCTAATAATATATATTATGACACCACAAGAATTTCTTACAAAAGTTGAAACTATGAATCTTACAGAAGATTTGAACGTACAAATACGTACAAAGCTTTCAGGGGAAAATGTGACCAATCAAGACTTGCTAGAAGTACAAGAATTAATTGCAGATTCTCTAGATCAAGACTTTAAAGACGCGGGAGTAGAGATTGATGTTGAAAACAGTCCCGAGCTTAAAACAGCATACGATACTATGAATAAAGAAATGGAAGAAGTCGAAGACGAGCATGTAAAAAATGCAGCTACCGTAAAAGTAGTTTCAGACTATTTAGAAGATGCTGCAGGGCAAATAGCCAAAGCATCAGAGGTTATACGGCAAGAAGATTTGAAGAAAGAAATTGAAAACATGTAACATATCAGGCTAATGGTCTAGGAGTCCCCTAGACCAGATGTTAATTCATATTCAATATGTTAAAAAATCCCGACATGTCGGGATTTTTTTAATACAAAATTTATTTCTTCTCAGCTCGTTCCACATATTCTCCAGTCTCGGTATTGATGCGAATAATATCGCCAACATTAATAAACAGAGGGGCAGTAATAGATGCTCCTGTTTCAATTACCACAACCTTGTCACCACCTGATGCGGTATTTCCCTTAATTGCAGGTGGAGCTTCTTTAACTTCGAAATCCATTTTAACAGGAAAGCTTAGTCCAACAATCCTATCTTCAAAGACTGATACATCTACAGAATTGTTTGTTTTTAAATATTTATGAGCTTCACCAATAACATCGTCATCAAGACTAAATCGCGCACTTTTATCGTCTTCATCGTGGAACCAGTATTCGCTATTACGTTCATAAATATATACAATTTTCTTTTTCCCCATATCAGCTTCGTTCACTTTATCTGACACGTGAAATGTGTGATCGATAACTTGCCCGGTAATCAAGTTTTTAAGCTTGGTTTTATTCACAGGCTTGTTAGCTTGTTTACGTGACACCTGAGAGGTAAGCACTTCCCAAGGAGCACCTTCATGAATGATACATTTACGTTGTTTAATTTCGTTATAGCTCAGCATAATTTAAAGATTAAAGGTTTCTTGTAGTAGGTACCATTTGTCACGATCGTGACAAATGGTACCTCTTTTAAAAGATAAAAGACTTTATAGTTAATCTTCGTCTTTCATAGCTTTGTGAATTCGTTTCAAAAGTTCTTTCTTGAGGTCTTTGTTTTCTTTCTCATTTTTTGACAAGAATTTACGAGCAGCGTCATATCCTCGTCCAAGTGCGACCTTTTCACCCTCCTCGGTAACATATGAATATGATGCACCAGCTTTGGCTATCATTTTATATTTTTCTCCAAGCGCAAGTAGCTCACCTTCGTGTGAAATACCTTCTCCGTAAATAATATCGAACTCAGTTTTCCGGAACGGGGCAGCAACCTTGTTTTTTACTACTTTCACACGAGTTCGTGCACCTACCACTTCTTCACCTTTTTTGATTTGTGCTATACGACGGATATCAAGTCGAACTGAACTATAAAACTTTAAAGCCTTACCACCTGGTGTTGTCTCAGGTGAACCAAACATAACACCGATCTTCATTCTAATCTGGTTAATAAAGATAACGACGGTATTACTTTTTGCGATGACAGCAGTTAATTTACGTAATGCTTGACTCATTAAGCGAGCTTGCTTACCAACATGATGCGCTCCCATGTCTCCCTCAATTTCGTCTTTAGGTGTTAACGCGGCTACCGAGTCAATGACAATTACATCTAGCTTTCTACTACGAACAAGCGAATCTACAATCTCCAAAGCTTGTTCTCCTGTGTCAGGTTGGCTAATCAATAGTTCATCAGTATTAACACCAAGACTTTTGGCATATTCTGGATCCATAGCATGTTCTGCGTCAACGAACGCACAGATACCACCATTTTTTTGAGCCTCAGCTATAACATGTAATGTAAGAGTCGTTTTACCAGATGATTCTGGTCCATAAATTTCAACAACTCGACTACAAGGAAGCCCATTAACACCAAGTGCATGATCAAGCCCAATTGATCCTGTAGAAATAGTTTTCACGTCTACTTTAGGTGCGTCACCTAATTTCATAATAGCTCCGTCACCAAATTTCGTTCGGATCATATTCAAAGTTGCATCTAAAGCTTCTTCTTTCTCACTCTTGACTGCTTTCTTTTCTGCAACAGCTTCTTTGGGTTTTACTTCTTTTTTATCTTCTAGTTTTTTCTTTACCATATATTTATTAATTAATTGTTAGTTTCTAGAGATTCTTCGGATTCGACGTCCGTATCCTCTGTGGGTTGTGGGATAGAGATGATCTCAGTACTGTCAGGAGGTTCGTCAGTATACAAAGTTAATGTTTCCGTTACCTCATTGGAAAATTTATCAAAAGCTTGAAGCTTTATTTCCGAGTATCCTGGTTGCGCAACAAAGAGATAATTAAAACCTCCGTCTACTGCTGGTACGACGGGGTAATCATTGATAAGTAAGGTCTCGGTATTTTTTGTGATCCCTTGCAATTCTATAAATGCAGGATAATCCTCGTCAGTTGCAGTTGCTACAAATGTCACTATCGAAGGACCACTCACTACTCGAACAAATCGAGAAACAATATACCAACATACTAGAAGTGCAAGACCAATCAATATAGCTCGTATCAAGCGTTCGGACTGTATTCTATTTAATTGCTTACTCCTCATCTTCACTATTTTCATTATATTCTGTAGTTTCATCTTCATCTAGCTCCTCTTCGTTATCTTCATACTTTTCTTCTCCAACCTCAAGAATTTCTCGAGGCTTTGATCCATTTGCTTCTCCGATAACACCTCGCTCTTCAAGTATATCCATCAAGCGGGCAGCTCGAGAATATCCAACACGCAATTTTCTTTGCAAGTATGATGTACTAGCTTTACCAGCATCGATTACGGTTTGTTTTGCGTCCTCATATAATTCATCTTCATCATCGTCGCTACTCATGCTTGCTGAAAAAATTGCATTATCTGATGTTGGACTATTCTCATCGAGCGAGATTTCGTCAGGAATTTCATCATGGTTTTTTGCAAGAAAATCAACAACTTTCTTTACTTCTTCTTCTGAAATAAATGCTGACTGCATACGTTGCGGTTTAGACATTTCACCGCTTGAATACAGCATATCTCCAGCACCAAGTAGCTTTTCAGCACCACCTGAGTCAAGAATAGTTCGTGAATCAATTTGGCTAGCCACTTGCAGGGCAATACGCGCTGGAACGTTAGCTTTAATCAATCCTGTAATAACGTTTACACTTGGTCGTTGAGTTGAGAGAATCAAGTGAATTCCAACAGCGCGACTCATTTGTGCCAAGCGTACGATGCCAGCCTCTAGTTCACGTGGGTAACTTTGCATAATATCGGCAAGCTCATCAATAATCACCACAATATATGGCATACGTTCTGGTAGGTCTACCTGGTCTTCTTCTGGAGTATCTTCGTCAATATTTTCATAGGCAGGTTTTACAATCGTGTCATGGTATGACTGAATATCACGAACCGATTCAGATTCGAGAATATCATATCGTCTCTCCATTTCTTTGATAGTCCAAGATAGTGCACGGATAGCTTTCTTTGGGTCTTTGATAACTGGTGTCAAAAGGTGAGGGATTGAATTATAAAGTGTTAATTCGACACGTTTCGGGTCGACCATAATCAGCCGCATATCTTGTGGTCCATTACGAAAAATAAGTGACATGATGATGTTATGAACCGTTACTGACTTACCAGAACCAGTTGCACCTGCAATCAAAAGATGAGGCATTTTTGCAAGATTAGCAAAACTTAATTCTCCAGAGATGCTTTGACCTAATGCAACACTCAAAGGTTTTGGACTGTTTCTAAATTTAGGATTACTCAAGAGACTTGCAAGCGTCACCATAGATTTTGTTTTATTTGGTACTTCGATACCAACAAGAGATGTTCCAGGAATTGGAGCTTCAATACGGATAGGGTGGGCAGCAAGAGCCAAGGCTAATTCATTTTGCAATCCAACAATACGAGTTAGCTTTACACCTTGAGCTGGTTTTAGAGCATATCGTGATACGGTCGGTCCAATCGAGACCTCGTCCATTTCAACATCAATACCAAAGTTCTGCAGTGTTCGTTTAATAATATTAGCATTTGATTTTACATCTCCAACATCAGGTTTACCTTTTTGTTTTTGTAGTAATGATAGTGGGGGTGGGGTATAGGTACTAGCAAGACGAGTATCGTTAATTTCAATGTCGTCCTCTTTATCTTTCTTTTTAAATATTGAGAAGCCTTTCTTTTTTGGTTCCTGTTCCTCCTCGTCTTCTTCGTCTACATCTACTATTTCCTCTTCTTCCTCATCTTCGTATTCTTCAAAAGCTTCTTCTTTATCAGATTCGCTTTTACGAAACCATCCTTTAATCCACGCCGGGATAGCAAACTTTGTTTCAAAAAGTACCAAGACTGACACAAGGATACCGGCAATAAATAATACGAGACTGATATAGATGTCGAACCAATTTTTAATAGGGATAGCAATCATACCAATCACACCTCCAGTTCTTGCACCAAAGAGTAGTTCTAATAATCCTAGACTACTAATTAATAAAAGTAATGCAGATATCCAGTGCTTCTTTCCAATGCGTGGCAGTATTTGTTTGATGTGCATCAAGCCTAAAATTACAAGCAGTGCCAGCATAATAGGAAAGCCCTGACCAAACAATGTTAACAGTATTTTTTGATGTACAAAATTACCTGCCGAACCCGCTAGGCCAACGCTTGAAAAGATAAAAAATAATGCTAGTACAAAAAACAGTACCGCCACGATTCCTTTTTGAGTTTTGTTTCGAAGTCCAAAACGAGTGTAGTTTTCGTCATCGTCTCCCTCTTCCTCGTGTTCAACTTCTTGTTTTTTTCGTGCCATAATAACGTGTTTTCAATAGTTAATTTTATAGATATGTTCCGTCGGTAACCTCTGCAGATGTAAGAAAATATAGAGCTATTATATCATAGATTTATGTATCATTTTGAATCACCATATGTCACCATGAACTCTCACTTGTCATCCTGAACCGACAGCAAGGTGTCATCCTGAATCGATACCAACAGTGTCGTCCTGAATTTATTTCAGGATCTCAGGATCTCAGGATCTCAGGATCTCAGGATCTCAGGATCTCAGGATCTCATACCTATTCGTCTTTACAAGGAACGAAGCCTGCCTGCCGTCAGGCAGGCAATCCAGATGTTCTTCATAATAACCCTAGATTGCCGCGCTCCGCTCGCAAAGACGATAGAAAATAGTAAAAGGAAAAACACACCTTTCTTATGTTTTGTGGTCAAGTGTCTTTTTCAAGACACTCTGTTATACTCTCTAGTATCAGTTTGCAGAAACTCATATAAAGTATTCGACATGTCGTATACTTAAAAAATAATATAAAATAAAAGACATTATATGGAAAACAATAACAAGGACATTAACGAAAACATAAACGACAAGTCTCGAAAAAATCTTACGAGCTCTTCTGGTAACGTTAGTACATACCAAAATTCTGCATTTGGTAACAATGTCTTTTATACACTAGCAAAGCGTGCCGAGCGTGCTACGACTGCCATTCACATGGTAAGCAAGTTCATTCCGCGAGATAATAGCTTACGCTCAGATATGCGTAAACACAGTTTACGTGTGATAAAAAAACTCTACAAGTGTATTACGTGTGAGGCGTACGATCAGCAGTTTTTTCTTGAAGAGGCACTGGTCAGTATCGAGTATATCGTAACAACATTATCGATCGCTCGAGCTACAGGACTTTTGTCAGAAATGAATGCCAGCATTTTAGAGAAAGCACTACATAGTTTTGGTACACAGATATATCAACAATGGCAAATTGCATTACGATACGAACAAGATTTTTCTGACACTATCGCACCGACCATTGATAAAGATACCTTGCTTGAATTCCTACAAGAGACCGTTGATTTCGAAGCTACAAGTAATGAAAACTTTCAGCGAAACTTACAGGAGGCTATGAAAAATAAAACGACATTTAAAACGACACAAAATGACATAGAATCAAAACGACAAGATAAACGACAAGTCGAACCTAAAACAAAAGAAAGTGGGGCAGGAGAGCGAAGAAAAAAAATTCAAGAAATAATTAAAATAAAAGGAGAAGTTACGATAAAAGATATAGCTATAAGAATAACTAACTGCAGCGAAAAGACTCTCCAGAGAGATTTGGTCAAGATGATAAAAGACAATGTCGTCGAAAAAGAAGGAGATAAAAGGTGGAGCATTTACAGGATTAAGGACAATATTTAAAACGACACTTTCCAAAGTGTCGTTTTAAATATTTCATCCTGAATCATCACCTGTCATCTTGAATCATCACCTGTCATCCTGAATTTATTTCAGGATCTAGATTCCGAAATAACTCCAGAATCAAAGGTCCGACCTTAATCACTCCACTACCTATCGTTTGACATAATCACTACTATATACTGTATTGATTTAACCGTTCTATTAGATGTAATTAGCTCTGTTTTCAGTCGTCATCTGTAGTGAATCAAAACGCTTGAGATTTTAACGTAATTTTGATACACTCTATAGTAATTTTCCACAGATTAATGTAATTTTTATTGCTTTATATTCTATGGAAAAGTTATACTGTGTGGAGAAGTTACGTTATGTAACTTCGTTTGCTGTTATGGAAAGAACCTTGTAAATAAAATATTAACGCGAGACATGCGGTGTGTCATCCTGAATCGATACCAACAGTGTCGTCTTGAATCGATACCAACAGTGTCGTCTTGAATCGATACCAACAGTGTCGTCTTGAATCGATACCAACAGTGTCGTCTTGAATCGATACCAACAGTGTCGTCTTGAATCGATACCAACAGTGTCGTCCTGAATTTATTTCAGGATCTCAGGATCTCAAGATCTCAAGATCTCAGGATCTAGATTCCGAACTAAATTCGGAATGACAGACCAAACCTACACAACCCCCAACCCACTATCGAGCGAACCTTTGGGTCGACGCTTGGATAGTGGAGGTAACGAACTTATCAAACTTGATTACACATTAAATGTTTGTTTTAGTCGAAATGAGCAGTGTAATAATGATCATTCTTAATGTTAGCAATTATTCATTTTATAAAAAAAGCTAATGTTTCAAATGATTTTATTAAATTATAATATATGAGTATTACAAAAAAACTTACTGGCGTATTCGCCGGAGTTGTTGTAGCTTTTGTAGCCTTCGGAATGATGGCTTCAACAGCATCAGCAATCACACAAGCAGAACTTGATGGATACCTTGCACAAGGTCTAACAGCTGCTTGGATCATGGAAAACGTTGGATCAGACATGGGAGCTGATTCATCAACTTCATGCGATGTACCAGATACATCAAGCACAATGGCTCTACAAGGAGTTATTAACGACATGGGATACCTACCAGCTCTTACACTTGATGGAGCAACAGGACCTATGACAACTGCAGGAACTATGTTCCTACAAAGTCTAGTTGGAACATCACCAGATGGTGCGTTCGGACCAGCTTCTCGAGCAGCACTTGCAGCATACGTTGCTGACAACTGTGCTCCAGTTATAGTTGTTGATCCAGTAGATGGAGATGACGATGCACCAGTCTTTGAACTTAATGAGGGTGAAGAAGCAGACTTCTCTAACACAAATGTTGACGACGCAGATGACGACACTATTGAGGAAGGAGCCAATAAAGCTGATTTAGCTGAAGTTGAATTCGAACTTGAAGAAGGTGGAGCCGTTGTACTTGAGCGTTTTGACGTTATCGTTGATTACGTTGGAATTGAGGCTGCAGACGAAAATGATGCATGGGAAGTATTTGACAACATCTACCTAATGGTTGATGGAGAAGAAATTGCTTCAGAAAACTCAGACAGTGAAAGCGACTGGGATGATTCAATTGTTAATGATGAAACTCGTTTCAGAATAACAGGAATTAATGAAGTATTTGCTTCTGATGAAACTCATGTGATTACTATCGCTGCTGATATATCAGGATCAATTGATCTTGGGGCAGACTTCCAAGCTAATTGGGAATTTACTCTTCTTGACAACTCAATGCGATTTGTTGATGAATCTGGACTTACTCTTTACTTAGACCAAGAAGCAGCAGCAACGCCTGACACTGCTCAGTTCACTATTGAAACTGAAGGTCAAGACGACGAGCTAGATGTTAAGTCATCAAATGATGATCCTAGCTCAACTACTCTAAAAGTAGAGGATGATCGTTCGTCAGATGATTACACAGTATTTACCTTCGAACTAGAAGCTGATAATGATTCAGCAGATCTAGATCTAGATCTTATATCTCTTACTGTTAATACAACAACAGATTTCTACAACAATGTAGTGAAAGATGCTTACCTATTAATTGATGGAGAAAAGTTTGATGATATTTCTCTTCTTACAGGAGGTGGTACAACAAGCGCAACTCTAACATTCGATATTGATAAAGACTTCACTATTGCTAATGGAGATAATGTTGATGTTGAACTTGTACTAGAATTTCAGTCAGCAAATGGAATTAACTACAACCCAGGTGAAACAGTTCAAGCTTTAGTTAATGGAGCAAATATTTTTGCTGAAGGAGCAGAGGACTTAGTTGCTGGAGGTTCAGCTACAGGTGATGTTCACACATTACTAGTAGAAGGAATTAACGCTGAAATGTCTTCACCATCTAAAAATGTTGTAGTTGTTGATCTAGATGATAACGACTACGCAGAATTTGAGATGACTGTAGAAGTTGATGCATTCGAAGTTGAGGCATTTGTTTCACAGTTTGCTGCAACATCGATTGAATATTCAATCATTAACGCTTCTAACGGAAACGTTGCACACACAGAAGCAGGAGTAGGTACAGTAACTACAGGTTCTGCTGTAGCTTCAGTATCGAGTTCAGCTAGCCTAGAAGGTAACGAGTACCGTGTTAATGAAGGTGATTCTGAAACACTTACTATTTCTGTAACATACACACCAGGAGACGGTGCAGCTACAGTAGGAGTTGGTGCCGGATCATACCGATTGCAACTAGACGCAATTAACTTTGCAACTACTCCACTTGGAGCAACTAGTGCATACGCGACTCTTCCTACAGAGGACTACTCAACTGGAAACGCTAACGTAACTAA